>WSSedL1CaDRAFT_10000939_pt1 | contig 18732 bp, 9 predicted proteins | sample WetSurSL1Cattail_FD_9464 | JGI IMG/M metagenome (IMG submission 9464)
GNGGCTTACAAATTGCTTGAGCGGAATGCGGTGAAAGTCGCACGTTCCGTTCTGATGGGAGTGAGACCCGGCGACGGGCTCGCTTACCAGACCCCTTTGTTGAAATCACGAAGGAGTGGTATTATAATGAAGGATAACAGGATACCGATTACTCACAGTATAGCTGATAGTAAGTTTAACAGGATAAGAACCAGATTGCTGCTTGGATTTATGATTCCGGTCGTCTTAATGGCTATCCTTGGAGTGATTTCGTTTTATATAGCTTCCGATGCAATTACAAAAAGTTATGAAAAAAGTTCTGCCGATACAATGAACGCAGTTAGGGATTATCTTAATCTGGGGATTGGCATAGTTGAAGAGAAATCCTTCGATTTATCCCACAATGCCAACCTGACTAGTTATTACAGCGGCAATTTGGTGAGCATCAGTGCCATGGTCCAATTTTTCGACGCATTAAAAACGGATACTGCCGTTGTCAAGCAATCAAGTGCATTTATCAGTGCGATACACATACTGAGCGAGAAGGGCAATTGCTATACAACTGTTGGTAATTCTCCAAAGGATCTATACAAGCAATTCATTGATTCCGGGGATGGGAAGAAAATTGCCGGTTCAAACAATAAATTAATGATGGTCGACAGCCACGATATTATAGATACGGCGATCAGCATCAACAATGTGAAATACAACAAAGATCTGTATGCGGCATCTGTTATCAGAAAAATGAATAACAATAATGGCTTTATAATAATGGATATATCAAAAGAAGAAATAATAAAGACCCTTAATAAAACAAATTTTGGAGAGGGTAGTATTGTATCCTTCATATGCGATGAAGGAAAGGAGACTACAATTGGGACAGGCAGTAAAGGAGTATTCACAGACTTGACGTATTTTAAGGCATCCCTGGCAGGAAGGGAATCCAAAGGATATTCATATGAATCCTATCTTGGCAAGGACTATCTCTATACTTACAGTAAAGTTGGCGAAACCGGAGCAATCATCTGTGCTTTGATTCCTGAAATCGTTATTACAAGACAGGCGAATAATATCAAAACCATTATATTCTTTTTCGTAATAGTTGCGGGTATTCTGGCTGCTTTTACCGGATCAGTTATTTCATTAGGAATTGGTAAAACAATCAGTAAGCTGACGAATTTGATTTCCAAGGTTGCCGAAGGCGATTTGACAATAAAGTTTGAGACAAAGAGGAAAGATGAATTTCGTGTATTGTCGGGCGGGTTGATTAATATGATAGGAAATATTCGGAATTTGATAACGGGGGTGTCTGAGGTCGGCTCAAGGGTCAGTGAATCCTCACGGGCTCTTTCCATCACTTCTGAGAATATTTTAGCCGATACGAAAGGAATATCGAACGCCATAGAAGAAATCGAGAAGGGTGTCATACAACAGGCGAATGATACGGAGAATAGTCTGGAACAGATGTCCGGCTTGTCAGATAAAATCAATCTTTTGTATGACAGCACAAATGAAATTGGACAAATATCCAGCATGACAAAATCTACAGTTGGAGAAGGTATCATTATTGTAGGTGAATTAAATGATAAATCCAGGGAAACAACTGATATTACACTTGTAATAATACATGAAATAGAGGTGCTTGAGCAGCAGATACATAGTATTGATGACTTTGTCGGTGTTATCAACACAATTACTGCTCAAACCAAACTCCTTTCACTGAATGCATCTATTAGTTAATTGCGAAACTCAAAACCCTTGAATTTCAACGGGTATAGCTATGTTTTTCTATATAACTCCTCACTGAAATGTGGTACAATATAACTGATAAGGCACATTATGTCACACTCAGCAAGGAGCTATAATCTCATGTCACCAAGACCGAAACAGCTATCACTAAACGACATTTTTACCGACTGTCTCGAATCCCTTACTAACGACAAACCAAGGTTCTTCGCCCTTCTTGACGAAAATCTCGACCTCGATGGCCTCATTCCAGTAACATTCTGGTATCATTTCCATCAGCACGAAGGCCGTCCTCGTGAGTATCCACTGACCGCTTTCATCCGCGCGCTGATCATACAGCGAATTTTCTCAATCCCGACTGACAGCCTGCTTCTCATATTCCTGCAGTACTCGCGGGAGTTTCGGGAGTTCTGTGGCTTCGTGAAAGTTCCCGATGCTTCTAAGATTACGAGGTTCAAGCAGGATTTCATTGAAAATCTGCGGGTCATGTTCGACCAACTCGTCGAATTGACCGAACCGGTATGCCAAGCGATTGACGCCACCCGCGCGTCCATGACGATATTTGATACATCCGGTATTGAGGCATACGTCCAGGAAAATAATCCAAAGTACGCGGACTCAATAATAAAGCGGCTAAAAGCTTGGAAGAAAGCCGTTGGAGCACCCGAAAACTACGACCCGTACAAAGCCGCTTACGCATCAATGCCAACGCACGCATTCGCAAATCCTGAGATCAAGCAGATGTACATCAACGGGCATTTCTGTTACGCACACAAATTCGGCATGATTACCAACGGACTTGGCATCGTGCGCGACATTGCCTTCTATGACGCGGATTACATCGCTGTTCACCCGGAGATTGAAGTCGGCAAGAAGTCTGACGCTCCTGACGAGGACAAGTCTCTCGCCGATGCCAAGGCCCTGGCCCCAACACTCGAAGACTTTTTCAAGAAACACCCTGACTTTAAACCGGGTGTGTTCCTGGGAGATTCTGCTTTTGACTCGATTGACATCTACGCAAAACTCCTCGGCCAAGGCGGTATCGGTTTTGAGAAAGCGTTTATACCGTTAAATGCAAGGTCATCTCCCTCGTACCCGGACTGCCCGTTGAATGTCGAAGGTGTACCATCCTGCCCTAATAATTCAACACTCCCCATGAAACCGGAAGGCAATACATCAAATCTGCGCTGCGGCAGACCAACATTCAAGTTCGTCTGCCCCAAGATGTCCTGGCAGAAATGCGAGGATGGAAAGTATCGACGCCGCACTTCGTGTGAAAAGCCATGCACGAATTCGCCCTGCGGTCGCATGTTCTACATTTACCCTGAGAAAAGTTTACGTGCCTTTCCCGGCACCGTCAGGGGGACTGAGGAATGGGATGAGACATATAAAATCCGCGTAACGGTCGAAAAGTCTATCAACCATTTCAAGGACAGTTTTTGTATCGCCGGTAGAAAAACTCGAAATGCGGCAACGCTCCATGCCGACCTGCTTCTTGCTGGTATTACTCAACAGGTTATTGTCTTACTTGCAGACCGTATCCACAAGCACCAATACTTACGGAGCCTCAAACCGCTGATAGCATCATAAGTGTAATCTTTGGTTTTCTGCCCCTTTAAGCCCGTAATTATGGGCTATTATCTGTGCGCTTTTTTCCTCAGTCCTGCTTCGGTTTGTCGTTATTCTGTTTACAATGTTCATGCCGCAACCCCGTTGTGGCTTGTTCTGATTTTCCTGCTCTTATTTGCAAAACATTTGTTTACGTTTTTAAAATCGTTATGCAATTACCTATTATTATTTGTTCGTATTCTTTCAAGAAGGGAATTCGTGCCTGAATCGGCAAAGCCGCACTTTCAAAAAATACCCATCTCGCTTTTCTTTATATGATGTTCCTGCTGCTCTCCGGACAGCATCGTAAAGTAGGCAGACCACCCGCCCATACGGACTCTCAGATCTCTGTAATTTTCGGGGTGTTCCTGTGCCTTTTTCAAGGTAGAAACATCCGCGACGGAAATGGTCAGCATGTTTCCCTTAAGATCGACAAATGATTTCAAGAGTCCCACCAGGCGTGTTGTCCCCTCTTCTCCGGCAACATAGCGCTCAGCCATTCCCACATCTATCGGAGAGCCAAGCGGCAGCATCTCAAGGCCCATATGGCAGAATGACTGGATCGCACCTGTAATGCCATTGATCATTGCGCCCACGGAAGGCGAAAAATTGCTGGCCACAGCTTCTCCAAGCAGGCGTCCGTCAGCACTCGCTCCTGTTCCCTCACCAACAGCGATAAACCATGAAAAAGTACCGACTCCCGGCATGAATTTCATACCAGGGGTTTCTTCATCAATTTTTTTCATGATTTCATAGTACTGATGAATGACCCTTTCGCCCATCTCATTTGCTGTGGGGTCGTTACTCCCGTATTTGGGGCAGTTTGAAAAATCAGCATGCATTTCCCGATAGCCTGCAAAATTACTATCCAGAGCATCTGCAAGCTGCGACATGGTATACTTTTTATCTTTATATACAAGTTTGTCAATTGCACAAAGAGAATCTATAACATGGCTGATTCCTTCCGCGATTGTACCTCCAATAACAAACCGTGTTCCTAAATCGGTCATATCCCTGCCATTTTCAATCGGTCCATCCAGGAGTGCGGACAAAAGCGGGGTTGGAGCAACCGTTGAACGCAAAGGGTGCGTATTCTTCATATGAACAGCTGCGCCTTCCGCAACATAGCGAATATTTTCCATAAGCTTTTCAAACAAAATATCAAATGTTATAAAATCGGCCGGATTTCCCTGGTCAGGCACTTCCATTTTGCCGTCTACATGACAGGCGCCATGGTTTAGGGACCACTCCAGACATTTCAAAGCATTCAGTTTTAAAAAATAAAAATCAGTCCTGCCTGGCAGCAAGACTTCCCAGCAGCCGTTATTGGCATAATCACGCGCATCCTTTTCTTCAATGCCAAAGTTTGTGTAGGACTTCACGATTACTTCATCGTTGTAAATGGCAGGAAGTCCTCCGCCTGTCTTTAAAGTAACAGCAATTTGTCTGTAAAACCAGTCCGGTGTATTTTTATGAATACGTACAGACAGGACAGGATTTGTCATTTTCAAACGCCGAAAGGATTCCACTATCATGACAGAGGCATAGTTTGTGGCATCTGAGCCATCCTCGGGTTTTACACCGCCAACAATGATATTTTGATTCCAATGATTCACCGCATCTATGGTGTCTCTCACATTATAGCGTTGCTGCCCGATATCGGTAAGGCTCCGCATGCGCCATTTTTCCTCGTTTTCCCTCTGGATGCGGTCCAGCTCCATTTGCTGTGCGGCAACAAAGTTGTCCACAGCACGTTCGTTGAATTTAAGCAGAAAGCAATCCGTTATCTCCTGTGCTTCGGCGATTGTAAGTCCACCGGACATTAAATCGGCCTCCAGATAAGGATTCAGATACTGATCAGGCCGTCCCAGTGCCAGATAGTTACCTGTCAACTGGAAAGCAAGATGCAAAAGCCATGTTGCCTGGCATGCTTCGAAGTAAGTGGTTGCAGGGTTTTGCGGGCATTTTGCAAGGGCATCTGCCGCTCGGATGAGTTCTTTTTTCCATCTATTATCAACCATTGTTTCCGCTTTTTTGTACAGCATGTCGGAATGACGCTTTGCAAATATATTCAGACCCTCCAACGATATAATGGCAGCCTGCAAAAAATTTCTGCTTTTATCTGGAAGCTGTTCGTTCAGCCGCTCCTCGGCCATCGCCTTTATTCCGGAGATACCAAGCTTCAGCAGCCGAGGGTAATCCGGTGAAATATGTCCAAACATGGAATATATGCCAAAACCGTGTTTTTCGCCTTCCAGCCGCTCGGATTCAAAAGCATAGAATGGAAGTGTATTGGAATTGGCGAGTCTTTCATTTTTGAACGTATAACATCCGGCAAAAATCTGGTTGTCCCAGATACCGGCAGGCGCCAGCGACAGTTTTTGTTTTTCGGCCATCGCCTTGCGTACAATCAGTGATAGTCCTTTTGTTTCTTCGTTCATTACAGATCCGTAATCACTTATGCTCGTCTTTGCTATATCCATATTCTGATGAACATCCGTAATCAAGGATTCTACCCGGTCAGAGGGAACACTTTCAACAATCCTCTCAGAATATAAGCCAATTTTCCTGCCTGCCATGCCCATAACACCCTTCCTTTCTTCAGATACGAGAGTTCCGTATACTTCCTGCCGTCTGTTGACAGCGTCCGGAACTTGCTATTTCATGATCTTAGCCGGATGCTGCCGGGCACCAGTGATAAAAGCTCCTGCTGTCTGTTGGCAGCATCCGGAACATGCTATGTCATGATCTCCGCCTTGATGCCGCCGGGTGCCAGTGATAAAAGCTCCTCAATCAGCTTTTCACGTGGTTCCAGACCGTACAGTGTGTATTTCTTTCCGATCCAATCATACTTTGCATCGGCTATTGAATTGTACTGCATCAAATGTACTGTAGGAATTTCCATCTCCTGCGCCAATTGATATCCTGCCAGGATATTTTCCCTTGTGTCGGTAATGCCTGGTATCAAGGGAATTCGCAGTACGATACTGTTCGTTTTTTCCCTCAGCGCTTTCAAATTATTCAGAACGACTTCCAGACTGCCGCCCACATATTTTTTAAACTGTTCGGGTTCTCCCAGCTTGAAATCAAAATAAAACACATCCGTTACCTCCACAAATGAGAGCAAATCCTGTTTAGGTCCGTATCCTGATGTTTCAATAATCGTGTGAATATCGTGCATTTTTACTTTTTCCAGCACCTGCCTGGCAAAAGTAGCTTGAAGCAGGATTTCGCCTCCGGTTATTGTTATACCGCCCCCGCTGTTTTTATAAAACACTTCATCGGACAGTGCTTCTTTTACAGCCTGGTCTACCGTCATAGCCCGTCCTGACAGGACGAGCGCATCACTACGGCATGCTTTCGCGCATTTTCCGCAAGCGGTACAGGTGTCACGGTTAAAAACATGTCCTGTATCATCCAGTTTATGGAGTCCATGTGGGCAAGCCTTTATACAGGAGCCGCACAGGATGCAACGGGATTTTGCATATAGAATCTGCGGCTTAATGGATTGTGATTCCGGAGAATGGCACCATTTACAAGATAAAGGGCAGCCCTTCAAAAAAATGCAAGTTCTGATACCCGGTCCGTCGTGTACCGCAAAATGATCGATATCCATCACAAAACCCATTTGCTTCTCTGTCATTTCTGTTCATCCACCTTTATTGTCCGGCTGCACCCTTTGCCGTAAATGTATTTTACAAGTTATACGAACTTTTATAAACTTTGAATAACCTTGTGACTCAGTATGGATATCTCTTCCCGCTCAGCCTCAGATAAAACTATTTTTCCTGCCTGAAAATTGTCCATGAAATGTTTTTTATTCTGAGTTCCTACAATGGTTGACGCCATACCCGGCTGGTAAAGCAACCAGCGGATTGCTATCTGTGAAATCGTCGTATTCTTTTTCTTTGCAATTTCTTCCAACAGCAAAATAAGCGGCCTTTCCTTTATTAAACTGTCCGTTTGAAACAACGGCTTTGCATTCCTGAAGTCGACGGGGTTAAGAAATGCTCCATACAGATGGAATGCACCGGACAGAATTCCTTTTGCTATTGAATTATAACTCAAAACGCTGATGGAGTTTTCCTGACAAAATGGGAGGAGCTCATTTTCAATATCCCGATAAAACAGATTGTATTCAACCTGAATCGCATCAATAACGCCATAGTTCATTGCATCCTTCAATTGCGCTACGGAAAAGTTGGAAACACCAATCGCTTTAATAAGTCCTTCTTCCTTCAATTTATTGAATTCGCCTATCGTTTTACCGATGGGTATATCATCATTCGGCCAGTGAATATAGTATAAATCGACATAGCTTGTATTCAGGCGTCTTAAACTTGCTTCGGCAGCCTTTCGCACATCGTCCGGCATTAAATTTTTCTTTAACACTTTTGTAGCAATGACACATTGATCTCTTTTGCCTGCAAGCGCTTTTCCCACGACTTCCTCTGAATGACCATCGCCATACATTTCGGCAGTATCAAATGTTGTAACGCCATTTTGAAGTGCCATAGCAAGCAGTTCCATATTGTAATCATCTGCCACCGGCTCCCATGGACCGCCGCCTAATTCCAGACATCCATGAACTATTTCAGATACCTGTACATCGGATTTTCCCAGCTTTACATATTTCATAAGCCATCATTCCTCTCATTGACATAAACCAGGAATAGGTTAATTTCCTATTCCTGGCTGCCTGATCATTTATTATAGTGAATACAACAGGTCATCCAAAGCTTTTCCGTCTTCTCCCAAAAGCTTAAGGCTGAACCCGATTTCACGGCCACTCATCTGTTTTGGATAATCCACCGTACATTTTATCAGGCACTCGTTATAGCCTCTATGCAGATGGAACCCTTCCTGCGGAATCTGTTTGGGCTGTATCCCGGATTTCTCATAAATTTTATCTCCGTTGATCCACAGAGTAAAGGATCGTTCCGCCGCAAACTCAAATCTGCAATCCGCTTCCTTTGGGCTCCATATCCGGCATCTCGCATAGCCTGCCCCTTTTCCGTTCTTCATCGGCAGCATGCTCATGGGACGCATGTCGATATAATCCCAGCAGTTATAGGTAATATACCTGTTCCAAAAAATCATTCCATCCGCAGCTTCTGTTGATGCCACGCCGGAGCTGATCTCACCGTCGCCTTTGATTCCATCTGAAAGAGAAGCAGCCGTCTTCCGGTTATAGCCGGGTTCAAGAATTCCAGCTTCAATCTGCTTCATAATATCCGCATCGGCATCATTTTCCGGATCAAAGAATCCGATGATGGAGACATGGTTCAGGTAGCCCGAACCCCAGGTAATTTCCTTCGATACATGTTCGGTTTTTCCGTTGGCGGTTATATCCAGAGAGATACCGGCAGTGTACTTCAGAGGCAGGATTTCACGGTTCGGAGTGAATTCAAACATCATATTTACAACGCCGCGTTTCACGACTGTTCCTTTGACGGTAGGTACTTTCCAGTGTTTTCTGGGCGCATCGGTCAGCCTCCATCCGGAGGGAACCGTTAACGTATAATCGAAGGCCGTTTTCACATCTGAGGTATCTGCCGTCACGTTTACTCTGCAAACGCCGTTGATATTCAAATCACTATCGAAGGTCAATGCCAGTGGCTTCTTTTCTGTTACGGCAGTGTGCAGTATCAGCTTGTAATTTCTTCCCGCAGGTATAAACTTTCCGCCTTCCAACTGTGCCGCCTTTAATCCGCTTCCGTCATAAACGATCCTTGTTTTGGCATATACGCCGCTTTCATACTCATAACTAATGCCGTCGTCTTCATATAGGGTATATTCGGCAGGGCTGTCCCCATAAACGTGAATATACAGATTGTCCATGGGGTTTTCATCAATATAATTCATACAATCGCCCATCGGTATGATGGCGCCCTCTTTTATATAAAGCGGGATGCGACTCAGCGGAACTACAGCCGTTATCGTACGTCCACCTGTCAGCTTTTCGTCCGTCCAGTAGTCATACCATACACCTTCGGGCAGGTAAACCTCCCTCTGACGCGCATCCTTGTCCAGAACCGGCGCTACCAGAATGGACGGTCCAAACAGATACTCATGTTTTTGTCCACACGCTGTTTCATCATTCGGATAATCAAGGAACAGCGCCCGCATCATGGGCTTACCCGATTCCGTTATTTCTCTGGCACAGGTGTAAATATAGGGCATAAGGCTGTAGCGGAGCCTTATGAAGTCTTCGAAAATTTTATTTGCCTCTTCACCGTGGGACCATGCTTCATTCTCCGGACGGGTACCATGCGTACGAAACAGCGGGCAGAATACGCCCCATTCCATCCAGCGTACCATTAACTCAGGGCTGAACCTGTTATCTGTGGCAAAACCGCCGATGTCGGTGCACCAGTAAGGCAGACCCGACATACATACACCGAGCCCGACAGTAACCTGATCCTTCAGCACCTCCCAGGAAGAATCAATGTCGTTGGACCAGAGCGCGGCACCATAACGCTGTATACCCGCATAGGAGGTGCGGGACAGAGAAAACAGCCGGGTTTTTAAATCCCTGCGATGCCCTTCATACAATCCCTGCGCCCATAATGACGAATAGCTATTGTGGACACGTTCACGGCTGCCGAGATAGCAGGTGGTGCCCTTCCAATGGTCACGGGGTTCTCCCATATCGATCCAGTAGGCGTCAATGCCCTGTTTGACAAATTTCAACGTTTGCTGCCACCATTCTTCACGGGCCTCGGGATTGGAATGGTCATAGGTAGGGAGCTTGCCGGCAGGCGTATCCATTAAAAAGCCCTTTTCTCCAAATTCTTTCACTTTCAGACTATCCGAATAAATAAAAGGGTGATAGGCCTGCATAACATGGAAACCCATATCATGGATTTCCTTCAGCATCTTCTCCGGATCCTTCCAGTTTGTTTCATCCCATTCCATATCACCGAACTGTTTAAACCAAAGCCAGTCCAGGACAAGCGTGTCACAGGGAATTCCTTTTTCACGATAATCGCGGGCCAGTTTTACAAATTCCTCGCTGGTGCGGTACCTGTTTTTGCTCTGCATATATCCGAATGCCCATTTGGGAGGCATGGGAGCGGCGCCTGTAAGCTCCGTATAGCCACGAATGGCTTCATCACAGCTTCGCATAACCAGAAAGACATCCATCCTGCCGTTTTCCAGGATCAATGCAATGTCATCGGGATCTTCTTCGCCGGAATTAATTCCCCATTCCCAGGGACCCTTGGCACGTTCAATACTGTCAACATCCGGCGGATCGGATACTTCAGCACGGCCCACGGCAAAACGCGCCGGCCAGCCGTTGTTAAGGAGCAGGCCATATCCCTCGCTAGACAAATAAAAAGGCAGTGCCGCATTGGCACAAACATTAAAACCGCCCCATTCATTCCACATTCTTCGTTCGTGATCCCGTTGATTGATATTTGCCATGGGATCCTGTCCAAGGCCGAAGATTTTTTCCTTTTGAGTAAGTGAAAGGCGAAGTGTAGCCTGTGCACTATTGACTTCTCCAAATGCCGACGGCTTGCTGCGGACAAGGATTCGCCCCTCTTTCGTTCGTGCTTCAAATGACAGAGGTTTAAAGCCAATAAGCAGACAAAAAGCATCCGTGATAATTTTCAGGCCGTTCATTTCCTCCTCGGCGCTAAAACAATTGATGGCGGCGGCATGTTCCACAACAATCTTGTCAGTATCTTCCATCAGCGTATCGCCTTCATTGAAACGAAGCCTGAAAATGTCTTTCTCCGCAAAGGAAAGCCCAATTACCGCATCTTTCCCGCAGTGAAAGACAAACTCATTTTCTTGCAGACTCCAATTCGTAATATCATAAAGTCTCATAATTCTCTCTCCTCAAACAGTTCAGCTTTTATATACCGTGCCCGGTTTTATGCGACCTCGTGTCGCACCTAGCCCTTGATGGATCCTATCATGACACCTTTGACGAAGTATTTTTGCATGAACGGATAAAGCGCCAGAATCGGCAGGGTTGCCACAATGATCGTCGCATATTTCACGGTTTCAGCAACCTGCATTTTATCAAAGCCTTCAACTGAAGTAGTCATATTCTGTGTCGTATTCTGGATCAGGATCTCTCTCAGTATTACCTGAAGCGGCAAAAGATCGCGGTTCTGAATATACAGTGAAGCATTGAACCATGCATTCCAGTGTCCGACGCCGTAAAAAAGCGTCATAACCGCAATAACAGGTTTAGCAAGCGGTACAAATATCCGGAATAGTACGGTGAAATCATTCGCGCCGTCTATTTTGGCGGATTCTTCCATCGATACGGGAATACCGGCAAAAAACGTTCTCATGATGATCAGATTGTATGCCGAGATCGCCCCGGGGATGATCATGACCCATCTGGTGTCCGAAAGTCCCAGTTCATTAATCAGCATATAGGTGGGAACAAGTCCTCCGCTGAAATACATTGTGAATGTAATCATGACCATGATGATGTTCCTGAACTTGTTCTGCTGACGTGACAGCGCATAGGCCGCCAATGTTGTCAGAATCAGATTCAGCAGTGTTCCCAGCACAACGTAGATAATCGTGTTTTTATAACCGGTAAAAACGTACGGGTTTTCAAGTACAAGCTGGTAAGAATAAATTGAAAATCCTTTTGGGAAAAACAGCAGTCCGCGATGGGCCGCAATTGCCGCCGAGTCGGAAAGAGAAGCTGCTAAAATGTGTATCATCGGATAAATACATACGAATATCAGTAAAAAAAGTACAAATGAGTTAACTACACTGAAAATCTTCTCTCCGGGGCTTTTTTTAATATTCATTGAATACACCTCCTTACCATAGACTTGTTTGTGTGAGTCTTTTGCTTATTTTGTTAACCGTTAGCAGCAATATAAAGTTGATGCCTGAGTTGAACAGCCCCACCGCCGCACTGAAAGAGTAGCTTGCTTCAAGAATACCCTTCCTGTAAACAAAGGTAGAGATAACATCTGCCGTATCATAGGTCATTGGATTGTAGAGCAGCATTACCTTTTCAACGCCTATGTTCATCATCTGTCCGATACGCAGAATCAGCATGATCATGATGGTCGGCAGCAGATTGGGCAATGTAATGCTCCAAATCTGCCTCAGCCTGCCAGCGCCGTCCATATGTGCGGATTCATACTGTTCCTGGTCGATGGCTGTCAAGGCTGAAAGATAGATAATGGAACCCCATCCAATCCCCTGCCAGACGCTGCTTCCAACATATATACCCTGGAAAAGCTCCGCCTTTTGTAGAAAAGCAATGGACTCCAGACCAAATATATTGCGGATATTATTAAACAATCCGTCAAGACTGCAAAATTCAAAAATCAATCCACACATTACGACCTGGGACACAAAGTGTGGCATATAGGATATGGTCTGTACCGTTTTTCTGTAAAATTTACTGTTTACTTCGTTAATCATGAGTGCGAGAAGGATAGGCGCAGGAAAACCGAATACCAGATCTTTGAAGTTGATCATCAGCGTATTTCCAACTACCCTTAAAAAATATCTGCTTTTAAAGAAGGCGATAAAATGTTCAAAACCCACCCAGGGGCTATCCAAAATACCAAGACCCGGACTGAAATCCTTAAAGGCAATTTGTGCGCCGTACATGGGCTGATAATGAAATATAAGGAAAAAGACAACTACCGGTAAAAGCATCAGATACAGAGAGCCATTTTTCCTCAGGTCACCTCTGATACGTACTGCAATCGGGTCCTTTTTTTTGAGAAACTGGCCATTAACAGCTGGAGAATGTGTCATATGAATTATCCTTTCCTGATTCACAGAGGCTGAGGGCGAGTTGATTCAAGAAAACGCCAACTGAATGTTGGCGTTTTCTCTCATCAGTTCTTAATCTGGATCAATTATTTGCTGAAATCGTCAAATGTTTTTTGCTGAATTTCAATAGCTTCCTCAATACCCATATCCTTTAGTGCGTTCAGATATTTGTCATAGTTATCGAAGGATTCAACACCCATGATGAACTTTAATGTCATTTCATCAACATAGGTAAAGACTTCATTAAGGATATCCGACTGCTTGCTGCTGTATTCTGAAGAAATATTCAGGGAAGGCAGAGAACGCTCAGTGGACGCAGCAGCCCAGACAACATCTCTTGCTTCTCTTTGCAGCGGATGTCCGGCACGTGCATTTAATATTCCAAGGTCAGGCATAATAGGTCCTGTACCGCCTACGGCACGGCAATAAGAGGCGATAGCCCTTGTAATATCCAAGCCGTCGGGGTTTTTAAGGATCAGGTCGGTAAACTGTACCTTACCATCAACAAGGGTGTAGGTTAAACCTTCAATACCATTATTGTACAGGCGACGTCCTTCCTGCGTATAACCGTAATCCAACCATTTGGCAGTTTCTACAGGATATTTGTTTGCTGTGGTTATATTGGCTCCTGTGGAGCAGACAATATCATTGACACCGCTTGAGTAATTGTAGGATTTGCCGGTTTTTGTATCAATAGGATATGGTAAAGCGGCAATTTCCCAGTCCGGCTTATCTTCGTCACAGTACTTTACGAAACGTCCCATATCGCCCATCAATCCGCAGAACCAGGTACCAGCCTGATCACCGAAAATTTTTGCATCAAACATTGTTTTATCCGTAGTTGCAAATTCAGGATCAATCAAACCTTCTTTATACCATTTGTTCATTGTCGTCAGGTATTCTTTCCATTCCGGTTCATACGGGCCAAACTTAATTTTGCCCCCGTCATTGTAAAATTTCATATTTACGCCAAAACCGGAAGCAAAAACATTGATATTATCATTGTAAGAAGTAATGCTGGCTCCTTTGGAGATAAACGGAATTTCATCATTTTTATCCCCGTTGCCATTGGCATCTTCATTTTTGATAGTGGTCAATACTTTATACCATTCATCAATCGTTGTCGGATCTTTTAGTCCCAATCTTTGCAGCCAGTCTCTTCTATATTGAGGCCCAATCATGATTTTTGCAGCAATAGCCTCGCCGTAATAAAAACCAGTCATCATATACTGACGGCCGTCATTTGTCATGGATTGACGCGCGCCTTCCGGCGTTTCAGCAAGAATCTTTTTATAATTCGGGGCGTTCTTATCGATTAGCTCTGTCATATCAATAATAATTTTGTCTGCCAAAGCTTTTTCCGGACCACCGGGTCTGGTCATCCAATTCTGCTCGATAATGTCGGGAAGATTATTGGAAGCGACCATGAGGTTGAACTGCTCGGCTGCAGTTTCTTCCACCGGGTGCTGATATTCAATGTGTATGTTTGTCAGCTTCTCCAGTTCTGCAGAAATTGGAAGGTCATTGAAGTTCTTGATAACCGAGGTATACTTTTCATTTAGCGGTACCCAATAAGTAAGTGTGATCTTATCCTTAACTATCGGATAAGCAGCGGCTTCACTTCCGCCGGCTGTCGTTTCTACTGCAGAAGATGGAATGGTAGTGTCTGATGTCGATGTGGCCGTATTGCCCTGGGTTGCATTGCCGCATCCTGCAAGTATGCTGGTCACCAATAATACAACCAGTAAAACATTCACCATCTTTTTCATCGTTTAGCCTCCTGTTAATTGATATCAGTTCGAATTTTGTATGCTGTAAGTCACGGCCGCAACTTTTACATGAATTCATCATAGGAAAATGGGCTATAAAAGTAAACATATGTTTTTACGTAATGATATATCAATCTTCAGAAATCCTTATTACAGTTTTACCTGCAGCATGGTTTTTTTAATAAAACCGTCTGTCATTACTTTCTTACCTGACTCCTGTATTGCCCTGGTGTCAGGCCTTCCATCTTTTTAAACACCCTTATCAGGCTAAGGTCGCTTCCAAATCCTACTTTTTCAGCAATCTGACTGATGCCTAAATCCGTATCCCGCAGCAATTCCTTTGTTTTTACAATCCTTATTGAAGAAATGTAGACTGACATCTTTTTACCAACCTGCTCATGAAAAAAATTGGACAAATAATTTGGGGAGATGTTGAAGTGGTCGGCAATCATCGTCTGACATAATTTTTCATCGCCGTAAGTCTCCTCAATATATTTGACAATGTCAGTCTTCATTTGGTCATTGTGACTCCTTTTATTACCGTTGATATACTCGCAGAGCTTTTTAAAGACGTAAAGCAGCGTATCCTGAGCCTGCTGGACCGTCTCGCACTGCAACAGCTTTTCAATCGGTCCGACTTCTCCAAAAATTTCTTCAAAATCCACGTTGATCATATCCAGGAGCTTGATTGCAGTGCTTATAATATCGAAAAACAGGCATTTTCCGACCGGAAGAGACAACCTCCTGTGCTGGAAATTCTCAGTGAACAAATCATTTATCAGCTTTTTAGCATTATCATATTCCCCTGATCTCACGTAATTTATCAGATGATTTTCAACCTCGGCCGGATAATGATAAAAGGAAGAGTTATGATTCAGGTCATCTGCATAGATAATAGAACTAATTCCCCGTATCATCCTGTAGTCAAGAGCATGCATAGCCTCCAGATAGGAAGAATGGATTGCTCCTATCCCGCTTCCGCTCCTGCCGACCGCAATAGTAATAATGATTTTAAAATAAGCTTCAATTTCATGCTTGATGCGCTCCACCATCATAGAGACCGCTTTTTGGGATTCCTCCGGATCAAGGGAGGGCAAATTCAAAATCAGGCACATCGTTTCCGGTTCCGTTTCCACCAAACAGCCGAATCCAATAGAACCGGCGAGTTCCTCGCTGATATTTCCAAGTATGAGCTTGACGAAATTATGATCTTCTTCGGAATTGTCCTTTACAAATTGGCTGCTGTCATCGATATGAAGAAGAATGACCATAAAATCCTCATACTGGAAATGAATATTGTAGGACTCCGCCGCTTCAGCCAGTTCATTCCCTTTAATAGCGGAACCGTAAATCAGCTTCCGCAGAAAAGTGGATCTAAACAGGGGTAGATGCCGTTTCATCTCTTCACTGAATTGCCGGTTTCTATTTGTTATGTTCTGTACAGCCTGTTCAATGTAACGAAAAGCATTCGCTTCCTTGTATTTCGCGTCATCCTGTCCAAACTGTACCGCAATTTTCTGAATCGGTTTATAATTGCCATATGTAAGAATGAATATTAAAACAAGAGCAATCAGAACACAGATATATATGGCAATCTGAGTATAATGACGCATGTGTTCCACATCCGCCTGCAGAATGCTGCGTGGAAATGCGGTAATGTATGTAAGCCCTGATTCCTTTGATTTCATGTAGGTAAATACATACTCTGTGTTATTTAACTTATGTACCAGTTCCCCTTTATCCCCTGTAAACAGCGAAGCGTCTATGGGAAGTATTTCTGCGGCATGAGGAGAATAAATAAACACTTCATTGCTGCTGTTAAGGACATAAGCCATGCCACCGTCAATTTCCTCAGAGCTTGCAAGTAGATTTTTGAATTTGTAAAAATCCACCTGGATGCAGATGTTACCCAGCGGTTTCATTCCGGCCGCAGCAGGCAGTGATCTCCAGAAGAACAGCATAGGCTTCGTGTTCCTGTTATCTGCTCTCATCTGCGACAGGATGAATTTTCCGCTGTGTATCGATTGGAGGACCGTATCCCTCCAGTCTTCATACGGCTGTTCCGATTCGATGAAGCTCTTGTAATAGAATTGAGGCGTACAACTGGATGTTGAGGTTATCATATAATCAATATTATGAAAGTATACAAAAAAGTCATCAATAAATGGCGTAATGTTCTTATAGGAAGAGAAATCCTTCAGAAGATTAAACACAGTCATTCTTTTATTTGCATTCAATATGCTGCTTGTATACATTAACGAAACAGTCTGTGGATTGATAAGGATCTGGCTGCTGAGATGGTCTATTTCGTCCAGTCTGTCATCCACCGTACTTTGAATCTGCCGCAGCACGGCAAAATTGGAATCGATGATCTTCTCCTGCAATACATTTTCCGATTGCAGATAAACGGCCAATGTCATAACAAGCGGAACAATCAGAACGATGATATACGATACAAAAATAATAACAAACAGGTTTTTAAATCGTATTTTTATTTTCTGCAAAACAGGCGTCCCCTTTCAACATAAAAGTGCGGGTTAAAAATAAGAGTATTATAGCATTTGTCTGTCACCATTACTACATTTCAGAATATGGAAGCTCCACTTCTTGTGCATAATGCATAACACAATAAGCATCTCCAATTCATACTGTGAGAAGCAATATGGATTTTTTTATTCAAGATAATCTCCAATTTGATATGTGAAATTGAAACCCTGGATGTAAAAATACATATCGTCTTTCATAAGAAAGACGATATGTTCTGTAATGTTATTAATATGAATTGTCACTTTTACAGGATATAATTAAAGTATATTAGTGAATGAATTTTTTTGAAAGGTAACATATGGAAATCAAATTATGGTGGAAAAAGCCTCTCAGAGCTTTGCAGACCAATCTGCAAGTTAAGGATACTGCTTTGATGGATCCCCGGAAAATTGCAGCAGAAACACTGGAATCCGGTTCAAATGCGCTGGTCATTAATGTAGGCGGTATTTATGCCTGGTATCAAAGCAGCATCCCGTATCATCATGTGAATGAATATCTTCCGTCCGGCAGGGATCTGCTGGAGCAAATCATTACCGAATGCCACGCCCGGGATATTCGCGTCATCGCCCGCTTCGATTTCAGTAAAGCGGAGGACAAGGTCTATCAGCAGCGGCCCGAATGGTTCGTCCGGTATACGGACGGCTCCACACGGATGTACGGCAAAGACCGCCCCGGTAACTGGTCGCTTCTCGCAACGACCTGCCTCAATGCCGGCTACCGTAATGAGGAGGTTGCCGTTCCTGTTGTGGAAGAGGTACTTGACAGGTATGCAATAGACGGCATCTTCTTTAATGCCCCCCATTATGAATTTTGCTGCTGCGACACCTGTCGGCAGAAATATTTTGCCCACTATGGCACCCCCATGCCTGAATTTCCGGAATACGGCGCCAACTCCCCCGGCCTTCCGGAAGGGCTTGACAGGGACTGGCCCTCACTCTGCGTGAAAGACGGAATGGAATTGATGTACAAGCACGTTAAGAAAAAGGCTCCGCATGTTCCGATCATCCTTTATTACAACGGACACAAATCCGACCATCTGGCATACAGGATGGGGTCTGCCGACATGATCTGCACCGAATCCCAGGATATCCTTTCGAAAGGCCGGTCTCATATACCCCAGTTCTGGCATCCCGCAATCAGCATGAAAATGGGGCGGACTCTTGAGAACTACCCGCCGCCCTTCGGCATTATCCACTCGTGTCCGGGAATGGACTGGAGGCATACCGGGCTTCCCACTGCGGAATACGAGTTCTGGATGAGCCAGATTCCGGCGAACGGCGGCATGCTATGGCATTCAGTCACCGGCTTC
>WSSedL1CaDRAFT_10000940_pt1 | contig 18718 bp, 10 predicted proteins | sample WetSurSL1Cattail_FD_9464 | JGI IMG/M metagenome (IMG submission 9464)
TACCCGATAAATGTTACCGAGTCGAGTTGCTGCAAACTGCCTTCAACGGGTTGATCCCAGCCAATACCGTCTTCGAGGTTAATGGCGATGTATGCATTCTCTGTTTCAGGGAAAGTATACTTATGAATGCCCACGCGTTCGGTTGCTGTCATTTCAGCCTGAATACCGAATGTTTTTAAAATGACCGAGTAATAACCCGGACGGGCAATTTCCTGTTTATGACTGTACAAGGAAGCATAACCGGAAAATGGTTTCTCCGGAGAACCAATGGAAGTTTTAATATCACCGGTAAACGGAGTCAGTAAAACATCACCTAAATCGCCGATTCCGGTACCGTTAAGATGGGTTTGTGAAAATCCGGTAACGATGCTGTCGGAATAATGATATCCCGAACACCAGTCCCAACCGTGAATAAAGTTTGTAGGGCCAGCCTGCACAGAACCGAAAGGAACATTAGCACCCAGAAAAACATGTCCGTGATACCCGGTTCCGATGAAAGGGTCGACATATCTGGTATAATCCTGAGAAAAGGTAAGCACGGATTGTCCTGCCACCAGAATAAAACACAGTAATTTATATAAATTCTTCATATAATGCGTTTAACTTAATAACTGAGGGTTTTCTTTACTAATTTTAAGTATGAGTTCTCCAAAGAGTGTATTTGCCCAGGCAAACCAGCTACGGGTAAATACCGATGGATCGTCTTTATGAAATGTTTCGTGAATAAAACCGGTACCGGCATGTGTAGTCTTTAACATTTGCAGACATTGCGAAATTTCAGAAGCCGATGCGGATGTCATTGCACGCATGATAATGCTTAAGGGCCAGATTAAATCGGGACCTACATGCGGACCTCCAATGCCTTCGCCCGTTTTACCTTTAAAAAACCAGGGATTATTGGCAGAAAGCACAAATTCACGGGTGTTCTGATAAAGCGGATCTTTAATATCCATGCAACCCAGATAAGGCATGGCAAGCAAACTGGGGACATTGGCATCGTCCATAAATAAGCGATTCCCGTAACCGTCTATCTCGTAGGTAATAATTTTGCCGTATTTCAGATGTTCGGCAATAGCATACTGTTTCAGCAGGGAATCAACCTCATCGGCCAAAATATTACATTGATTTGCAAATACATGTTCTCCGGAGATATTTTCTGCCATTTCAGCCATCTGCCGGAGCGTTTGTACCGCAAAATAATTGGATGGAATAAGAAATGGCAAAATGGTGGCATCATCCGAAGGCCGGAATGAAGAACATATAAGCCCTATCGGATTTACCGGGTTACCGTAGCCCGACTCAGACAATGTGTCGGTAGCCTTTGGCGTATTTCGCTGGAAATGATAAGCCCCTTTATCGTTTTTGCGTTGTTGGTTTTTAAAAGTTTCCAGAATTAGCTTTAACGACTTTAACCACTGAGCTGTTGCAAAAGAAGTGTCGCCGGTTTGTTTCCAGAAATGATAATTCAGGCGCACCGGATAACATAAAGAGTCAATCTCCCATTTTCGTTCGTGAAGCTCGGGTTTCATCTCGGTTAAATCGGTATCCCATTCGCTGCCAGTGGCTTCCTTATTAAAAGCATTGGCATAAGGGTCTATGGAGATGCATTTTACCTGGCGATTAATAACCCCCAGAATAAGATTATGCAAAGCCGGGTCTTTAGTCACATACGGAAGATAAGGCCACACCTGGGCGGTTGAATCGCGCAGCCACATGGCATGTATATCTCCGGTAATAACAAATGTGTCCGGTATTCCACCTGTCATTTCAAATTCAATGGTAGTATCGAGTGTATTGGGGAAGCAGTTTTCAAACATCCAGGCCAGTTCCGGATCTTTAATCTTCAACTTTGTTGCAGTGATAACATCTTCAATAACTTTGCTGGTAAACTTGCGTTTTTCCAAAGGCGGACGCATGGATATAAATTTTCTGCCAGGCTGAATAATATTACCCAGCGCCTGAGAAGCTATCAATGCTGTGGAAGCCAAACCAACGGATGAAATAAATTTACGTCTGTTCATAGCACTCTTTTTAGTTATTTAATTAGTATCTGTCATCGAAAACGGATAAGCATCAGTTCCAATCCCTCTGTTTTTTGCAGGTACCGAATCCATTTCAAAAAATAATTCGCCACCTTTTTTCAAATCAAAATGATTGACATAGTTCTTATTCAGGATGTTTCCATTAAACGATATGTTTTTAACATACATGTTCCGTGCAGAATTCTGAGGAGCATTGATGGTTAAGGTTTTATCTTCAAAATGAATAACCGCTTTTTTAAACAAAGGAGCTCCAATGACATATTGATCAGATGCCGGACAAACCGGATAAAAACCTAAAGCAGAAAAAACATACCATGCCGAAGTCTGTCCGTTGTCCTCATCTCCACAATAGCCATCGGGTGCAGGGGTATACAATCTGTTAAGAATTTGTCGTACCCAATATTGTGTTTTCCAAGGTTCCCCAGCATAATTGTATAAATAAACCATGTGCTGTATGGGTTGATTTCCATGAGCATAATTGCCCATGTTTATAACCTGCATTTCTTTTATTTCGTGAATGGTAAAGCCATAGTAACTATCGTCAAAAACCGGAGGTAAGGCAAAAACAGTGTCAAGCATTGAAATAAAATTATGGTTGCCGCCCATCAGATTAATAAGGCCTCTGATATCGTGAAACACACTCCAGGTATAATGCAGGCTGTTTCCTTCGGTAAAAGCACCGCCCCATTTAAACGGATTAAAGGGTTTGCAGAACGAACCGTCTTTATTACGCCCTCTCATAAGTCCCGTTTCCGGGTCAAAGACATTCTTATAATTACGACAGCGAAGAGCCAGCTCCTCTATCTCAGATTGTGGCCTTTTTAATATTTTAGCGAGTTGCCATAAAGCAAAATCGTCGTAAGCATATTCAAGGGTACGGGCTACATTTTCGTTTATATTCACATTGTATGGGATGTAGCCCAATTTGTTGTAATATCCGGCGCCCTTGCGGCCTACCGAGCTTATAGGGCCTTCGTTGTGTGTATTCTTGAGGGCCGCATCATACAGCGTTTGAATATCGTAACCCCGAAGTCCTTTAATCCAGGCTTCGGAAATTATCGATGCAGAATTTGAACCAATCATACAATCGCGATGCCCGGGACTAGCCCACTCAGGCAGCCACCCGCTTTCTTTCACTGTATTTACCAAACCCTGTTGTATTTGCTGGTTTATCACCGGAAATACCAAATTAAATAGCGGAAAAACAGCTCTGAAAGTATCCCAGAAACCATTGTCGGTAAACATATACCCTTTTTCAACTTTCCCGTTGTACGGACTGTAATGCACAATTTCACCCGAAGCATTAATCTCGTAAAATTTCCGTGGGAAAAGCATGGTGCGGTAAAGGCAGGAATAAAACAAACGCTTTTGGTCGTCGGAAGCCCCTTCAATGGTAATTCTTTGCATCCATTTTTCCCAGGTATTTAATGCTGCTGATTTAACATCATTGAATGATTTAGAGGCTATTTCATTTAAATTTAAATAAGCCTGCTCCTGACTTATAAATGAAGATGCCACTCTGGCGCAGACTTTTTCGCCCGGCAGGGTTTTAAAAGCAATTACAGCACCGGCATGGTCGCCTTTTAATTCGCTAATGCCGTGAACTATTTTATATGAATTCCATAAATTAAATGCAGCAAACGGTTTATCAAACTGAATGACAAAATAATTCCGGAAGTTATCGGGAACTCCGCCGCTATTTTTTGTACTGTAACCAATTATTTGCTGTTTCTCAGGTATTACTTTTACATAGGAACCTTTATCAAAAGCATCCATTATAACAAAGGAACTATCGCTGTTGCCAAAGGTAAACCGCAAAACAGCAGATCGCTCAGCAGGAGTTATTTCGGTTGTTATGTTATAATCGGCTAAATAAACACTGTAATAATACGGTTTTGATGTTTCTGCCTTATGAGAAAACCATGATGCTCTTTCGTTTTCATCCAAAACGAGCTTTCCGGAAACCGGCATTATTGAGAACTGCCCGTAATCGTTAATCCATGGACTGGGTTGATGGGTTTGCTTAAAACCCCTTATTTTATCGGCATCGTAAGTGTACATCCATCCGTCACCCATTTTACCGGTTTGCGGACTCCAAAAATTCATACCCCAGGGCATTGCTATTGCCGGATAGGTATTCCCGTTCGAAAAAGAATATTTAGACTGGGTTCCCATCAAAGGATTGACCCAATCTGTTAAATATTCCTTATCAGATAGATCCTGAGCAATAATAACTCCGGATAATAAATAGGATAATAATATTATTGTTAAAAATTTAGCCATTAATATTTTATAGTTGTAAGTTATTTAAGTGTAAATTCCTGTGAAATAATTACATCATTTGAATTAGAGCCCATACAAATCTTGTATTTTCCGGGATAGAATTTCCAGTTTTGAGTGGAAAGATCCCATTTTTTGAGTTCCGAAACCGGAATTGCCAACTCAACGGCCCCTGAATTTCCGCGGGTTAAAGCCAGTTTTTTAAAGGCTTTAAGTTCTTTTGCAGGCATGCGGTCTATAGCCGGATATTCGATATAAGCCTGAACCACTTCGTCGGCATTATAATTTCCGGTATTTTTTACAACCACCGAAAATTTAATGGTATCTGTAGTGTTATATTTGGTTTTAGGTGCTTTATCCCAGGCATAACTGAAGGTGGAATAACTCAATCCGTAACCAAACGGATACTGTACTTTACCTTTGAAATAGCGGTAAGTACGGCCTTTCATATTATAATCGGTATAGTCTGGTAAATCGGAGAGCGAATTGTAAAATGTTATGGGCAACCTACCGGAAGGAGCATATTTCCCGAAAATAATATCGGCAAGAGCATTTCCACCCTGTTCGCCGGGATACCATGCCAGAATAATAGCATCGGCATACGGTTCAATAGTGGCAATATCCACATCGCTGCCGGCGTTAACCACTGCAATAATTGGATTGTTGTGGGCTGCCCTTAATTTTTTCATAAAAGCAACATGAGCTGCAGGAAGTTCAAGATCCGATTTATCGCCACCGGAAGCTGAAAGAAACGCATCCCCTTCTTCTCCTTCAAGCAGAGGAGTAAGCCCGATAACAGCAATTGTAACATCAGAATTTTGAGAAGCCCATATCCCGCCAAAATGAGAAGTATCGGTATAATCACATCCCTGGTCGTACTGAACGGCAACTGATGGTCCGGCAGCAGCAGCAATACCTTCGGCAAAAGTTACCATGTTGCCGGAAATACCGTGGTAGTTTCCTAATAAAGCATCGAGAGACGAAGAATTAGCTCCGAGCACAACCATGCTCCGGCATTTTTCGCGGTTCAGAGGCAATACCCCTTTATTTTTAAGTAATACCATACTCTGCCGGGCAGCTTCGCGGGCCATTGCAACATGGTAGGAATTGTGAATGCTGTCCAGTGTGTAATTTTTATAAGGAGACTGGGAAACCTTATCGAACAGTCCCAGTTTAAAACGGGTAAGAAGCGAACCTCTTAACGAATTGTTTACATCAGTTTCGGTAAGCATACCGTCATTAATAGCTTTCATTACATCGTCCTGTAAAATATTGGAGCAATCGAGGTTTACACCAGCCTTCACCGCAGCAGCAGCAACTTCTTCGCGGGTAGGAATCACTTTATGGCGAGCCCATATATCGTCAATAGCCCAACAATCGGTAACTACATGACCTTTAAATTTCCACTCATTTCTTAATATATCCTGAAGTAAAATATTTCCTGTGCAGCAGGGTTGATCATTGAGTCTGTTGTAAGCACACATTACCGCTTCCACATTGTTATCCACCAGTTTTTTAAAAGCATACAGGTAAGTTTCGCGTAAATCCTTATTGTCTACAATAGCATTAAAGGAATGTCTTACTGCTTCGGGGCCGCTGTGTGCCGCGAAATGTTTGGCACAGGCCGCTGTTTTAAGATATTCGTGGTTATTACCCTGCAACCCGTTCACGAAAGCAATTCCCATTGATGCAGTTAAAAAGGGGTCTTCACCATAAGTTTCCTGACCGCGTCCCCAGCGGGGATCCCTGAAAATATTAATGTTAGGAGTCCAGAACGAAAGCCCCATATATTGAATGCTGCCTTTGTCCTGAACGCTGATATTATATTTGGCGCGGGCTTCGGTTGAAATAACATCGCCCACATTCTGAACCAGAGGCGTATTGAATGTAGCAGCCATAGCTATAGCCTGCGGAAAAACAGTAGCCTCCCCTCCCCTGGCAATACCGTGTAAAGCCTCGTTCCACCAGTTATATGCCGGAATTCCCAATCTTTCAATAGCCGGGCTGTTATACCCGAGCAACGAAATTTTTTCTTCCAGAGTGAGCGTTTGCAAAAGTGATTCCACTCTTTTGTCTGCTGGCAATTTAGAATTATGGAAGTCCTGAGAATTCTGAGCCCTCAGAAATACTCCCAAGCTCAGAAACAAACAACTAAAAAATAATTTCCGGACCATATTTGTGTTTTTTTAATTAAGACTAAAGGCAATTATTTAATATCAATATAGAAAGCGTTCACATTCCATCCCGATACAGAAACCCATGCGTTCTGCGATAAATCTTTTTTATTACTGTCGAGGATTATTGTTTTCTCTTCACCGGGAAGCAGGTTGATGTAATTGTTGCTGTAAAAAACCGGGAGCAATCTTTCCCTGGTTGATTTGTCGACTAAGGAAAGACGATTAAAGAAAGCCAGACAGGCAGAAGTGTTTTTCATTTTAACTTCAATTTTACCGTTGTCCTTTAAGTTAGCCTGTGCATTAATTTTTGCCTCAGGCAGATTTTTCAACCAGGTATAATTTCCTTTGTCGTCGGGATACCAGTATAAGTTTTCACTTACCACTTCCTTATTAAAGTTAAGAATTTTAGCCATTAGAAAAAAGCCGCCCTCTGTCTGGAGTTTAGAAGTTATCTCCTTAACACTAAAATATCTTTGGTTTAAAGAGGGACATACTTCGACAAAAACTTGGGTAATTTTTCGTTCTTCGCCCTTTATATTAAATACTGAAACTTCAAGCATTAAGTCGCGTTGCGTTTCAAAAGTATTGTTGACTATGGAAACCATGCCGTCAGCCTGATTACACATCACATGAACCGGTTCTCCTGCGTTTTTAAGAGCATAAAGGCAGGCATTCGGATCAAGGTAATAATCGTACATCTGGCCACGTAATGCAGTCCATGGATTTTGGGTTTTCCAGATAATAATTCCGGTGTACCAGTCCCATATATGATTGCTGTATCCTTCTATTAAAGCACGGTATTGATCGTAATTTACCAATTGTGCTTTTTCCCCGAAATCGACAATATCGGAAGCTTTGCCGTATTTGTCGATATAATTTTCGTAACCGATATCTTTATGGTATTGCCATACCGAATCTACTTTATTGTTAATATAATCAGGAACTACCAAATTCTGTTCCGGAATAAAGCGTTTAAGAGATTCGTAATCACCAGTACCCACAGAGCCTAATTCGGAATTGTAAGGATACGAACTAGTTTCCCAGAAATAATTCAGGGGTTGTATGGTATAAGGACCATCGCTATTACCTCCGGTTGAATTAAAAGACATTTCGGCCGAATTGGAATACGGAAAAAAATACCGGGAAGTATCCAGACCGGAACGGAACGAATCCTGCATGGCTGTTAAAATATCCTGAGGAGGAGTAATCTCATTTCCTCCGCACCAGAAAGCCAGTGAAGGATGGGTGCGAACCATTTTTACCTGATCGGTAAAAGATTTAATAAACAGGGTGTGGTCGTCCGGATAAGCACGACGGGTCCATTGGTTGTCCATTTTCATGGGGTCGGTCCATTTGCCGTTACAATCGCCTGAGCCCCAGAAATCCTGAAACACAAGCATTCCGTATTTATCACAGGCATCGAAGAATTCCGGGCGTTCCAAAAGAGCTCCTCCCCAAACGCGAATCAGGTTCAGATTCATATCGCGGTGAAATCTTATTTCAGCATCATACCTTTCCTGAGATAAACGTAACATAGCATCCGAGATAATCCAGTTTCCGCCCTTAATAAATATTTTTTGTCCGTTTACCGAAGTTTGCAAACTGCCGGTAATGGAATTCCAGGAGGTTTTTATTTCACGGATACCAATATTCAGGCGTTCCGAATCAGAGGTTTTATTATCTGCCAAAAATTCAAAAGAAGATGGGTATAAATATGGTTCTCCATATCCGTTGGGCCACCATAGTTTAGGATTGTTGACAGTAACTGCCGGTAAATTTGTTTTTAGTATTTTTCCGGAAGGAATAACAACATTAACGCGCACTTCCTGTCCGTTTATTTTAAAAACCAGAGTACCTTTAATTGTTTTACCCGATGCATTGAAAAGTTCTGCCGAAGTATAAATAAGGGCAGGGTTCTGTGACTTTCCGGGAAAACGTATCCCAGGAACCTTAGTAACAACCTGTGGATTCATTAATTTAACAGCTCCTGTTTTATGCAGGGTTACCTTGTCCCAGATTCCGGTATTTCGGTCTCTGACAGGTTGAATCCAATCCCATCCGGCAACATACTGATGGGAGACATTCCGGGCAATAGTGCCATCGCCGCCCTGGCCGCCGTTGGGATTACCCACCGGATCGGGAGGGAAAACCACTACTGCAAGACGGTTTTTACCCTTTTTAACAAGAACATCCGAAATATTATACGACTGACGCAGAAACATTCCCTGATGTGTTTTTTCGTTTAGTTTTTTCCCGTTCAAATATACCTCGCAGCTATAGTTAACCCCGCGTAAATTGAGCCAGAGCTGTTCGTTATCGGAAAGCGTTTCTTCAAACTCTGTAACAAACCAATAAGTGTAATAATCGCGACCCGTTTTCCAGATATCGGCAATTAAATTATTATTCATCCCGTAAAAAGGGTCGGGAATCAATTTGTTATTTAATAAGGTAGTAAGAACTGTTCCCGGAACCGTGGCCGACATCCATCCGTTGAGAGGGAAAGCAGCCGATGAAATAGTCTCTCCTTTCTCGTCTACCAATTTATATTGTTTACAAATCCAGTTTTTATTCAACTCAACAACCTGTTGAGAATTTACTGCAGCAACATTAAATGTTAAAATACAAACTATAAATAAGTTGATATGAAAGTTTAGTTTCTGTAATAAAATATGATATGGGTTCATATTAATTATTTTTTTGGTTAAGCATCTGAATAAAAATATTTGAAAGCTTACGCATTTCAGCAATTTGGGAGAAATCACAATTAACCTTCGAACCAAAATCCTTTTCTGTAATTTCTTTATTGGTCCAGATAGCCGTATTGGGTTCAAAAAATCGAGCAGAGGTATGAAATTCCCTGGCCCACGATTGTTCAATCAAAGAGATGATATTTTCGGGCCTTACTCCGGACCCTGGCATTATGGTAATGCGCTTGTTGGCATACTCTACCATTTTACGGATTGTTTCGATACCCTTAACCGCTGTAGAAGCCATTCCGGAAGTTAATATTCTTTTACAACCGGCAGCAATAACATTATCAATGGCTTTAAAAGGATCGGGAACAATATCAATAACACGCACACAGGTAACTTCCATTGGCCAGGCGGTTTCAACGATAATTTTAAAACGTTCGGTATCAATGGTTCCGTCTTGTTTTTGAATACCGGTGGCAATACCTTTGCATTTTAAATCTTTACACATTTTAATATCCTGAAGCATGATTTCAAACTCATCCGGTGAATAACAAAAATCGCCGCCTCTGGGTCTGATAATCGGAAATACATCAATGCCCAGATTCTCCGATACCTTTTTAATCAGGCCATAAGAAGGTGTTGTACCTCCTTCTGCAGGATTAGCACATAATTCAATTCTGTCGGCTCCGGCATATTGAGCAGTAATGCAACCTTCGAAAGAAAATGAGCAAACTTCTATTAATATTTTATCCATTAATTGTAAATATTTTCAATACAATTCTTAAACTTGTATACCAAAACCCCGAATTAGATCTTCGGGTTTAGTATATTTATCTATAATCCAGTCTATTTAATATAATAAAAAAAAATGAGACCTTAAAAAAATATTAAATAAAACCGAAAGACAAATTTATATCTTTTTCAAAAAGATAAAAACACTTTCATAAATTTTTTATAAAAGTACTTTTTTATTAGTAAAAAAATTGTTTAATTTGTACTGTTTTTAAAACAGTATTTAATATTCGCGTCCAATGAACTATTTAGAATTGAAAAATACTTATTTTGAGAAACTTAGTGTGGTAGAACGCAAAAAGTTTATTCAAGAGATACGAATAATTAAATATTTATATGTTAATGGTCCCAGGTCGAACGCAGAGATATGTAAATACTTAAAAATTAGTGTACCCAAATCTTTTTCAGTATTAAACGACTTAATCTGCGCGGGGTATATAGAAAAAAAAGGAAGAGGGGTTTCGATTGGAGGCCGTAAACCGGATTTATATGGTTTAGTAGAAAAAACACTCTATGTATTGGCAGTGGAAATGGATCGGTACGGTTTTAAAATCGGAGTTTACGATACTGACAACAATATAGTGGGAGATTTACAATCGTATTTAGTTCCATTGGACAATAACATTAAGACGCTTGATTTATTATATCAATACTCCAATGATGTTATTAAAGCCTCAGGAATAGACCCTTCTAAATTAATGGGGATAGGAATAAGTATGCCAGGGTTGATAGATGCTCATAAAGGTATCAATTATACCTATATGAACTTCGGGAAAAAATCGATGCGCGACATACTTCAGGAAAAATTTAACCGACCGGTATTTATCGAGAATGATGCCAAAGCAGCGGCTTTAGCTGAATATCTATTCGGGTTGGCACGCAACAAAAAGGATGTACTTGTAATTTTGCACGATTGGGGCATTGGGTTAGGGGTTATTCTGGATGGCAAACTTTACAGAGGAACCTCCGGGTTTGCAGGAGAGTTTAGTCATATTCCCATGGTTGAAGACGGAGCTATATGCCATTGCGGCAAACATGGCTGTTTTGAAACCATAGCCTCCGGAACGGCACTTGCCCGATTGGCTCAGGAAGGAATAAAATCCGGAAAAAGTACTATTTTAAGTTCATTAGGTGCCAACGACGATAAAATTGAAGCAAAAACTGTTGTTGAAGCAGCTTCCAAAGGTGATCAATATGCAATTCATATTCTTTCAGAAATAGGATTTAACCTGGGTAAAGGTATATCTATCCTCATCCAGCTCTTTAATCCCGAACTCATCATACTGGGAGGACGCATTGCAGACGCCGGTCAGTATATCACCACCCCTATTCAGCAGTCTCTAAATATTTATTGTATGCGTCAATTAAGTGAACGTACTACAATTAAAGTATCTGAAATGGGACAGGATATTGGTATCATGGGGGCTATAGCCATAGTAATGGACAGAATCTTTGAAAATTATTTTAAAACGGGAAATAAATAAACTTTTTTTCAACTGATTTTATCTGTCATTTGGAATGTAGCATAACAGAGGCCTTATTCTTACCAACTTGTTAAGTATTTTTTGGGCATATAGTTGTCTATTTTAGTAGTTAGTAATTGTAGAGAAGGAGCAACGCCCGAGCGTTGCTCCATTTAACAAAAAATTATTCCAAATGAAAAACGAAGATAAAATCGTGACAGGGAATCTTACGCCTGTAGAAAACGCATTTCAAAGTGAATCCTCTTTAAAGGATTTTTCAACTGATTCCTCTTATATTGTGGTCGACAATTTTCCAAAACTCGGCTTATTCACTTCGCTACGCTTTATCGAATGGGTTGCTCAAAACCCCGAAGGCGTAATTAGTCTGCCTACAGGAAAAACTCCCGAATATTTTATCAAATGGACCCAGTACATGCTTAAAAACTGGACCGATAAAAAAGTTGAAAAAATAAAAGAAAAATACGGGTTAAAAGATGTAAAACGTCCTGAATTAAAAGGACTTCAATTTGTTCAGATTGATGAATTCTACCCTATTGTTTCCACACAGCATAATAGTTTTTATGACTATGTTAACAACCTTTACATCAAAGGTTTTGGATTAGATCCTAAAAGCGCTTTACTTATCAACTCTGATAAAATTCCACTATTTGACAACAAACACTTTACAGAGGTCTTTCCTGATTATAACGTAGATTTATCTTTACGTTTCAGAGAATGCAAATCGGTTGCTGAAGAAATTCAACAAAAATCTATCTTTTTAATAGATAAATGGTGCAGCGATTACGAACAAAAAATCAGAGAAAAGGGAGGCATTGGTTTCTTCCTGGGAGGTATCGGGCCCGATGGGCATATTGCTTTTAATGTAAGAGGGTCTGATTTACATTCTACAACACGCTTAACATCAACAAATTTTGAAACTCAGGCTGCCGCAGCTTCTGATTTAGGCGGTATTGAAATTTCTGCTAACAGACAGGTTATCACTATCGGACTGGGCACCATTACTTATAATCCGGATGCTGTAGCTATTATTATTGCAGCCGGAGAAGCAAAGGCCAAATTAATAAAAGATGCCATTGAAAATGATGTTACCAATCTTCATCCGGCATCGGTGCTTAAAAAACTTAAAAACAGCCGTTTTTATCTTACAGAAGGGGCTGCATCCCGACTTAAAGATTATGTAAACCACTATTATAATTCGGGAGATTGGAAAGATGAAAAAACAGAAAAAGCCATTCTCGGACTTTGCAAAAAACTGAATAAATACGGCCATCGCCTTGTAATTGACGATTTAAAAAACGATAAGTACGGTAAGTTAATTCCCAACTTAAACGAATCAGTTGTTAAATCGGTAGTTAATAACATGGTGGAAAAAATCCAAAAAGGGTTAAGAATAGAAAAAAATGAGGTCTTTCTTCATACTGGTCCTCATCACGATGATATCCTGTTGGGAATTCTACCTTTTATTGCCAATCACATCCAGGAACCTTCCAATCAATTCCATTTTAGTGTTTTAACATCCGGATTTAATGCGGTTACCAATAAATTTGTTATCGAGGTTCTAAACGATACCAAAAGATTTTTGGATTCCGGCCTCATTCAAATGGTTAAGTACCCCGATTTTTACGAAGTTGGATACAAATACAAATGGGACAAAGATGTTTACCATTTCCTTACAAATTTGGCTGCAAATAATAAAGAACAGCAAAACAGAGGGTTGTGTCACCGGGTAGTAAGAGCCTTGGTAGATATTTACGAGATAAAAAATACTCAGGTTTTACGCGATACCATTAACGAAATTCTGACAATTCTGAAGAAAAGCTACGACGGAGAAAAAAATCCTCCTAAAATTCAGAAACTAAAAGGAATGATTCGCGAATTTGAAGAAGATTTGGTTTGGGCACATTATGGAACTCAATGCAAAAATGTACACCACATGCGTCTTGGTTTTTATAAAGGCGACATATTTACCGAAGAACCTGAAAAGAAACGCGACGTAGCTCCTATTGTTGATTTATTAAGGGAAGTAAACCCTACTGTATTAAGTTTAGCATTTGATCCCGAAGGCAGCGGCCCCGATACTCACTATAAAGTATTACAAGCCACAGCAGAAGCACTCCGCGAATGGAAAAAAGAAAAAGATTTGTCCGCATTAAGAATATGGGGTTACCGAAACGTTTGGTACCGTTTTAATCCTGCAGAATCTAATATTATTTTTCCGGTATCACTTAGCGATATGGCTTCAATGGACAGTACATTCTCCAGTTGTTACCTGAGTCAGGTGGATGCTTCATTCCCCAGCTTTGAATTAAATGGTAAGTTTAGTACCCTGGCACAAAAAACATGGGTTGATCAACTGGCTTCACTTCAACTTTTATTGGGTAAAGATTTCTTTTATCAGAATGATTACGCCAAACTAAGAGCCAGCCACGGTTTAATCTTTGTAAAAGAAATGACCGTAGATGAATTCCTGCTAAACGCCAGAGAATTAGAAAAATCTACAGAAGGTGATATTAAATTATAACAGCATTTTAAATTTATGAATAAACAGGCAACAGGGATAAATGCTCCGGGCAAAATAAATCCCATCATCATCATAGGTATTTTGTATTTTATATTTGGTTTTGTAACATGGCTAAACGGAACGTTAATCCCGTTTTTAAAAATTTCGTGTGAATTAACAAATTTCCAGGCTTACCTGGTCACCAGCGCATTTTATATTTCTTATCTGGTAATGGCCCTTCCATCGTCATTTCTTTTACAAAAAACCGGTTTTAAAAATGGCATTGCTTATGGATTAATTATCATGGGATTAGGTTCTATATTATTTATCCCTGCTGCTCTAAATCGCTCTTTCCCCATTTTCCTTACTGGACTATTTATTCAGGGTTCCGGTTTAGCATTGCTTCAAACTGCAGCAAATCCTTATGTTGCGTTTCTTGGCGATCCTGAAAGTGCGGCAAAACGCATCAGCATAATGGGTATCTGTAATAAAGTAGCCGGTGTTTTAAGCCCGTTGATTTTAGGTTCCATAATTCTTAGTAACCCTGATGCCTTAACAGCGCAGATAAAGAGTCTTTCCGGGGCAGCACGAGGCGTTTTTTTAGATACTCTGGCACAACGGGTAATTCTGCCTTATATTGTTATGGCTCTTATACTGGCAGGACTGGCATATTTAATAAAATTCGCACATCTGCCCGAAATTGATGCCGAAGAGGATAAAGATTCTGCTTTATCAAACGGAAAATCCAAGACCAGTATTTTTCAGTATCCACATCTCATTCTCGGTTTTATCACATTGTTTTTGTATGTGGGTGTTGAAGTTATTGCCGGTGATACCATTATTCTTTACGGCCAATCGCAGGGAATAGCTTTAGGTTTAGCCCGCAGATTTACATCTATGACTTTAACGGCTATGGTTATCGGGTACATACTCGGCATTATAACAATCCCCAAATATATTAAACAGGACAAAGCATTAGGTTTATCGGCCATTCTGGGCATAATATTCTCATTGGGAGTAGTATTTACAAGCGGTTTTACCAGTGTTATGTTTCTGGCTTTACTGGGATTGGCAAATGCATTAATGTGGCCTGCAATCTGGCCTCTTTCCATTGCCGATTTAGGGAAAATGACCAAAGCCGGCTCAGCCCTACTGGTAATGGGTATTGCCGGGGGAGCAACCATTCCTCTTCTGTACGGACGTCTGGCAGATATTATGAATCCGCAACAGGCTTACTGGCTGTTATTCCCTATTTATGCCTTCATTCTCTTTTTTGCAGTTAAGGGCCATAAAATAAGAAAATAAATTAAGTAACTATAATCATTTTACATGAAGACACAATCAATTGTTGGAATTGATATCGGAGGTACCAAAATAAATATCGGTAAAGTTGTTGATGGCAAAGTACTGAATGAACAAAGGTATCCAACAAATGCATTACGCAGCGAAAAAGAAATTATCAACGATATAATCTCTGGAATAGAACAAGTAATAGAACCGGAGACTATCGGAATAGGCATTGGAGTTCCGGGCCTTGTGGATGAAGAAAACGGGATAGTACTTGATGTAACTAACATCCCGGCATTTAAAGAAACTCACCTGAAAGAAATTATTGAATCGCACTTTAAACTACCGGTCCGGATAGCTAACGATGCCAACTGCTTTGCAATAGGAGTAAAAACTTATGGTTCAGGAAACAAATACAAAAATATTGTATGCTTAACCTTAGGAACCGGTGTGGGTGCCGGAATCATTACCAATAACCAGTTGTATTCAGGAAAACTATCTATTGCCGGTGAATTTGGAAGTTTAGGCTATTTAGATAAAAATTACGAATATTATTGCTCCGGTAAATTTTTCCAGGGTAACTACCATACAACACCTAAAGAACTATTCGAAAAAGCTCTTAACAGAGATGTAAACGCCATTAAAATCTTCGATGAATTTGGCGGTCATTTAGGCGAATTAATCAAAACAATTTTATTAACTTATGGTCCGGAAGCTATTTTTCTGGGCGGTTCTATTTCTAATACATTTCGTTTTTTCCAAAAGGGAATGCTCGATTCTGTAAATCAATTTCCTTTTAAAAGAATCGTTCAGAATCTCGAGATTATGGTATGCGAACGCAATAAAATACCGGTTTTGGGAGCTGCTGCTTTGATTGAATCCTGCAAAAACGAAATATCTCAAAAAGTACAAATTCTTTATTAAATATTAGTATGAACCGATTGATTTTTAAATTATTAATTGTTTGTTTTCTTGTTCCAGGAGTTTATTGTTATGCACAAATAGGAAAAAAAAATGATATAATTCCGGTACCGGTTCAAAACAAAGAGCTTAAAGGTTTTTTTAACCTGGATAAAAAAGCCTTTATCAATTTACCTGTTAATAACCAGGAAAATTTAAGGTTGGCCCGCTATCTTTCCGACCAGCTTCATTTTCTTACTGGTCTTAGCTTTGAAATTACAACCTCTGCAAAAGATGACAAAGGAAGTATCAATCTTGTTACCGGATATTCTTCTGTCAACAAGGAAGCTTACAGCCTTAATGTTTCTAAAAAGAATGTTACTATTAACGGAGCTTCCGCTCAGGGCCTTTTTTACGGTATTCAAAGTTTTCTTCAATTAGTTCCGCCAATTAACGGAGATGCCAAAATTGCATGCACCAAAATTGAAGATGCTCCTTTGTACGCATGGAGAGGCTTACACCTCGATGTTTGCCGTCATTTCTATTCAATTGAATTTGTAAAGAAAATGATCGACCAGATGGCCTATTTGAAATTAAACATGTTTCACTGGCATCTGACCGACGATCAGGGATGGAGAATTGAGATTAAAAAATTCCCGAAACTTACCGAAATAAGTGCATTCCGGAAAGAAACCATGGTTGGACATTATACTGAAACCGACCAGAAATTTGACGGTATTCGCTACGGAGGTTTCTATACCCAAGAACAGATCAAAGAAGTTATCCGCTATGCCGCAGATCGCTACATTACCATTGTTCCGGAGATTGAAATGCCGGGCCATGCTGTGGCTGTTTTAAGTGCATATCCCGAATTTTCCTGCACAGGCGGGCCTTTTGACGTTTATACCAAGTGGGGTGTTAGCGATGACGTTTTTTGCGCAGGCAAAGAAAGTACTTTTGACTTTTTACAGGAAGTTATTACTGAAGTAGCTGAACTATTCCCCGGTCCTTATATCCATGTGGGAGGAGACGAATGTCCCAAAACCCGCTGGAAAACCTGTCCTCTTTGCCAAAAACGTATCAAAGACAATAACCTGAAGGACGAATTAGAACTGCAAAGCTACTTCATTAAACGTATGGAAAATTTTGTCGCTTCTAAAGGAAAGAAACTTATTGGTTGGGATGAAATTCTCGAAGGTGGTCTTCCTGAAAGAGCAACGGTTATGTCGTGGAGAGGTATCGAAGGTGGTATCGAAGCTGCCAACTCCGGTCATGATGTTGTAATGACACCTACCGATTTTTGTTATTTTGATCACTACCAAGGTCCGGAAAGTACCGAACCGCTTTCCATAGGTGGATTTTTACCGCTCGAAAATGTTTACAAATTCAATCCTACCCCCGACGCTATTGCTCCCGATAAAAGTAAGCATATCCTTGGAGGTCAGGCTAATTTGTGGTCTGAATATATTACCAGCGAAAAACAAATGGAATATATGATTTTTCCACGTCTTTGCGCTATGGCTGAAGTACTTTGGTCGCCCAAAAGCAACCAAAATTATTCCGACTTTCTTACACGTTTCGGGGTTTACAGCAAACGACTCGAAAAATCAGGTATTAACTATCGGCCTATAACCAAATAATAATCTGTGCTTTAAATACAAATCACAGCGATTTACTAAAACTAAAATAAAACTAATGAAACTTACGTTATCTCTGGTTTTGATGATTTTAATAGGTATGAATACTGGTTTTTCACAAAACAATATTCATCCCCAATCAACAGGCTATACCTGGCCTACCGATCCTCAGGTAAAAGAAAAACTCGAAAAATGGCGCGACCAGAAATTTGGTATGATTATCCACTGGGGATTATATGCTGTGCCCGGAATAATTGAATCCTGGTCTATTTGTTCAGAAAGCTGGATAGAAAGAGACAGCACCATTTCATACGAAGATTATAAAAAATGGTATTGGGGATTGTCTGCAAAATTTAATCCCCAACAATTTAATCCCCAACAATGGGCTTCTGCAGCTGAAAATGCAGGAATGAAATACGTAGTATTTACTACCAAGCACCACGACGGTTTTTGTATGTTCGATACCAAACAGACCGATTTCAGCATTGCTAAAGGTCCATTTGCATCAAACCCCAAAGCCGATGTAGCCAAATATGTATTTAGTGCATTCCGGGATAAAGGTTTTATGATTGGAGCCTATTTTTCTAAACCCGACTGGCACTCTGAATATTATTGGTGGCCAAAGTATGCCACTGCTGACAGAAATAATAATTACGACATTCATAAATATTCCTGGAGATGGAATAAATTCAAAGAATATACCTACAACCAAATCAGCGAGCTAATGAATAATTACGGTAAGATGGATATTTTATGGCTCGACGGTGGTTGGGTGCGTCCTCTCGAAACCGTAAATGACGAAGTTCGCGCCTGGGGGGCTAATATTCCCGAATGGAGCCAGGATATTGATATGCCTAAAATCGCAACCATGGCTCGTAAAGCTCAACCGGGTTTGCTAATTGTTGACCGTACAGTTAAAGGTACTT
>WSSedL1CaDRAFT_10000941_pt1 | contig 18717 bp, 16 predicted proteins | sample WetSurSL1Cattail_FD_9464 | JGI IMG/M metagenome (IMG submission 9464)
TATCTACAACGAGAAAATGACAGGTACAAAAAGAGACAGGCCGGAGCTTACCAAGATGCTGGACAGAATGACCGAGGGTGATACCGTTGTAATTGAATCATTGTCGCGTCTGGGTCGTAGCACAAAAAACCTGATTGAACTGACAGAGTTGTTTCACGCCAAGGGAGTTAACCTCGCATCACAAATATGACAAACTATCAATAGTAAACAATCACCGCAACAAGCATTTCAACAATTACATAAGAAAAAATAGGGGTTCCTACGTAGGAGTCCTATTTTTATGCCTAAAAAGGAGGTGTTATTTATGTCAAACATAAAGTTTCCACTTGGACAAACCGTAGCAACAAGAGGCGTGTTGGATTTGTTAAACGACAATGAAATATTTAAACTCTTAACACGTCACTCTGCTGGAGATTGGGGCGATTTATGCTATGAGGATAAAAACCTCAATAACTCTTCTCTGTCGTCTGGCGAAGGTCGGCTATTCTCTGCTTATAACACTTTAAAAGGAAAGGTTTGGGTAATCACAGAATATGACCGCTCTGTAACAACAATCTTATTGCCAAATGAATACTAAAAGGATTAGTGATTTATTATGTGTCTGATTTAGGGCTGTAAATAATACAGATTGTGTTCATAATAGTGTGTCACTTTATAGATATGTTTATAAAATCAAAATAGACTTTTTTGAATGTTGTTTATAAAAAAATTGCTATATTCAAAAAAGTACACATTAACGGAGGTAGTATGAAAACAAGAACTTTTGGATATGCTCGCGTATCATCCACTGAACAGAATCTGGATAGGCAAATACAAGCGCTTATTGAATATGGTGTATGCGAACGTGATATTATTACTGATAAAGTATCCGGCAAAGATTTTAACAGGCAGGGTTACAACGCACTGAAAAATCAAATACTGCGTCATTCAGATATTTTAGTAATAAAAGAACTCGACAGACTTGGGAGAAATTACGAACAAATGAAAATCGAGTGGCAGGAACTTCAGCAATTAGGAATAGATATAGTAATTCTGGATATGCCTATTCTGAACACTAAGGAAAAAAGCAACCTTGAAAAAGCTCTGATAGCAAATATTGTCTTTGAACTTTTAGCGTATACTGCTGAGAAAGAACGACAGAAAATAAAAACGCGACAAAGAGAAGGTATAGTTGTTGCAAAAAATAAAGGTATAAAATTTGGTAGGCCTATAATTGCTGTTCCTACTGAATTTGAAGCTGAATGTAAAAAGTGGCAAGATGGTAAACAGTCAGCAGTACAAACAATGAAACGGTTAGGATTAAAGCGAACAACGTTCTATAAACTCGTTCAATCATATTCTACAGTTTAAGTTAAAAATAGAAGTCTGTTAATTGAATACAGGCTTTTTTTTGTATCAATAATTGTTTCAAATAATACTGATTTTATATGTAGGTTTTTTTTGCAATTATTATTGCAGTGGCTTCTGTAACTATTTTTGCAATTAATAATAACTAATATAAAATTTATATTTTTAATTATTTAACTATAACAAATATAGTAAGAAGATAAAAACAGTATGCAATCTACTGGGTAGTTACAAAATGTAATGTTATAGCAGAACAATACGATGATGATGAATGAATTACATAAGAAATATGTAATAAATATCTGCAACTATAAATCGGAGGTGGTAAAAAATGGTCTATTCTATTCATACATTTGAAATGACGCTATTTCTCAAAAAAGAAAGGTTTGATGAATTAATTTCAGAAGCTTTTGAAAAGGCAAAAGAGAAGAAGCATCGAGTTTATGAAAAAGATAATGTGTATTATGATAACTATTTTGCTAAAAAAGGGATATACATTGAACTTCACGGCGATTTTTACAAGAAAAAAAATTTCATGAAAAAGGTTAAATTTATCGTAAATCCAAGTATGCTGCTTGGCGGCGATGACTTAGATTTGTGGAAACCTAATAAAAGCAACATATCCGAACTTTTAGAAAAACTTGAAACATGCGTAGAAAAATATTTTGATTCAGAATACGAATTGAAAGATTTTATTCTGACACGAGTTGACTTTACAGTAAATATTCAAGTCGGTAGCAAAAAGAATGTATCAGCCTATATTGAGATATTACATAAACTCGGAAGGGTTAAGGGCTTCACACAGAAGTTTGATGATAATGAAAATAATTGGTATGACAAAAAACTTAGTTTCGATTTAACGGGCAACTCGAATGATATAGATTTTACTGCATACGACAAACAAGGGGCTATAGAGAATAAGAAAGACTTCAATCGAATAGAAGCGGCAAAAGGCATTTTGCGCATTGAAGTTCGACTGACAAAACCGAAAGCTATTAAAAAATATACTAATGAAACGAATATATCAAAACAAATAAGGGATTTGTCGAAAAAAAGCATGGATATTTTTTTAGAGACTTTTGCACGGATTGTCCCACACGGTGATTTTTATAAAAAAAAGCAAGCAATAGAAATCATAGAGGAAAACGTTAACATGAAAAAGCAACGTGAAAAGATGTTATGCCTGTTGGAACTTATTCCGAAAAAGAAGTCAATTCTATTAGCACAAAAAGAATTGAATGATCGCAATATAGATAAAATAATGGGTACTTTCGCAGAACTTAACGTCTCACCTGTGACAATTAGCAAGCGACTTAATGTAAAACATTTAAAAAATCTGTTTGCCTATCTGGTGTAGATGATATTTTTTAAAATGAAATAACAGTATACTGTGAAAAATTTTGGTTGCAGAAAAATTAATTGTACCTCTGGGGTTTAAAGTGAATATGGTTTTTTGAATTGGGAAAAATATTTATTGACTGTTGCCTTGCGTTTTGTTATTATGAATTTCATAAATGGCAAATATCATAAAGCCATTGACGTTTTGTGTTAATTAGAATATCATATTAGTATAAAGGTTAGTTGCTTGGAGGGAGGCTTAGTTATGAAAACGTTATCTGCTAAGAAGTTAGCTGAGACAGTAACAAAGCGTAGAGAAGAAAAAGGGCTTACTAAAGAGGAATTAGGAACTTTGACAGGTATAAATAGAATTATGATTGGCCGTATCGAACGTGAAGATTTTGTACCGTCTATTGTTCAGTTTGAGGCACTAGGCAATGTTCTTGGGTTCGATGTTTCAAATATGTTTGTTGAAAAAGAAACAACCAACTCTTTTATTGCACTTAGAAGCGAAACAATAAATGACACTGAAAAAGAAGGCGTGGATAGACTCTTTAAAATGATGATAGCACTGAGGCAACAAGTTATCTTAAGGAGAAAATATGAAAATGAGTCAATCCTTAACGCTTAATGAAATTCATATTGAGGAAATACGAAAACTTGCAAAAGATAAGCGCCAATCTTTAAGCATTATCGGTGAAATTCCAATAGCTAATGATATTTTTACAATCTTGGAGCAGCTGAATATTAAATTGCTGGAGTATCCCATTCAATCAGAAGGTGATAGACCGGCTTTTTCTGCTGCGATTATGTATTCTGAAGAAGATGGAGAAGAATTAGTATTTATTGGGCTGAATACGGCAGACTATTTTGATAAACAGGTCTTTGCTATAGCGCATGAATTATTTCACTATTTCACCAAAACGGCATCTCATTTAAGTCGATTGAGTGATATAGAAAACACCTTAATTGAAGCAAAAGCCAATCGGTTTGCTGCTGAATTCCTATTTCCAGAAGCGGCACTAAAAAGTATAATTCTTGATGAATTTAAAACTTCAAGATTAGAAAAAGTGTCTGAGAAGACGATTCTAAGATTTATTGTACGACTTCAATGTACATGGTGGTTACCTTATCGTTCAATAGTAAAAAGGTTACATGAAATTGGTGCCATTTCAGAAGCACAATACAGAAAATTATACTGTATTGATGAAAGAGATTTATATGCTGAATATGGTAAGATGGGAACGGCTTTTAATGACGAAGTTTTCAAAAAACTGAATAGTAAAACAAATTCAATTGGTACATCGATGAGGGATATAGATATTATTATCAGGAACTTTGAGGATGGATTAATTAATGAGGACAAGTTAACTGACACTTTAGGCCTTTTTAATAAATCACCTGATAATTTTGGATATAAAGTAAATGTGTCAAATGAAGATGAAGAAGAATTTGATGCTTTCTTTTCTGGGGGAAGCTCTGATGAAGATTAATTTAAAGGAAGTGAATCCTTCTCTAATAAGTATTTTCAATAATCCAAATCAAATTATAACCCTCGATGCAAACTTTTTGATTCCACCAGATCGAAGTAGAATTATCAGAAGAGGTTTTGATTTTCTGTTATTTAAGAAAGTATGGCTTGATCCAATTTTTACAGCGTTTCCGATGATCGCAATTCATGAGGCTGTTTATGATGAATTAGTTATTACTACTTCTCTTCGCGAATATGTAGAAATGTTGAAGGCTGAAAATCCCCCAAAGATTATAATTCATTCTGATTCTGAATTGACAGCTGTTGAGAAAATTCTTCGTGATTCAATCGAAGATAAAATTTACCCACATACAAATTACGATCCTACATTAGATAACAAAGATGACCGTGGAGAGGTAAAATCGCTTTCACATATTGCAGTAAAAGGGCTTTTGTATTTTGCAGCGCATGATAATAACGCATTGCAGCTCATTGAAAAGGCAGAGCAATGGTCCACTGGACTGGACAATGTAAAAGCGATTCAGATGTGTGAGCTTATATTTTATTTATATACCAATAATCTGGGAGAAAAAGACTCATTAAGAATGCTTTATAAATATCAGTACTACCTGACAGAGCATGAAAAGAAGACAAATCCTGAATGGGGTGAGTTCACCAGTACAATGGGAAATATATATAAATGAGAACATATCTAGTTCATAGCAAAACTAGGCACTCTACGCCCAAGTTCCGTAGAGTGCCTTGCTACATTTTCTTACCTATCCTTCCACACCCAACGTCACGCCGAATTTGAACTCAACGGTAAATTTGTCCTCATAGACTGTGAGTCTCACTTATGATTTGAAACTGATATGGTGAAAGTCCTGTCAGCAAAACTGCAAGTTTGAGAACTATGTTGGTATGATAAATCATTGAAGTTTGTTGAATTGGAGAAAGCAAAATTAGTATGTCCAACTGTGTCCGAATTATTATTGACAAAACATGTGCAAAATGGTACGATTAGATAGAGAAATACGAATGTGTCCAAAAAAAGGGGTATACATGAAATCAGGATTAGTCGTAAAGTTGGTTGAAGCTCATAGCTCTGGTAGCGAAGATGCTTTTAAAATTGCTTTGAATAATTTAGCGGACGATGAGGAAAAGAAAGGCAATGCCTCTACGTCTCTGCTATTAAAGAATGCATATGTTTTTGACAAAAAACGCTCAACGACATACAATGACAGCCCGCTTTCTGAAATGTCATTTTCTGCACAAAGTGTAATGCCAATGCCGAAGGACAGGGATAGCACACTGGAATTATTAGAAATATTAACGCCAAAAATTAAGTTGTCCGATGTGGCTTTACCAGAGAAGACGGTACAAGTCCTAAAACAGGTTGTTGCGGAGCAAAGATCTGTCACACAACTTGTTGACAGGGGCGTTGTACCTTCGAACAGAATTTTGTTTTGTGGTCCTCCGGGTTGCGGAAAAACATTAACGGCCAATGCATTAGCAGGAGAATTGGAAATACCAGTTGCGTACGTAAAACTGGATGGTCTGGTTTCCTCTTATCTGGGCCAGACAGGAACGAATATAAGGAAAATATTCGACTTTGTAAAGAATAAACGCATCATGCTGTTTTTAGATGAATTTGATGCAATTGCAAAGAAGCGGGATGATTCAAATGAACTAGGAGAATTAAAAAGGGTTGTGACAACGCTTCTGCAAAATATGGATGCAATGCCATCCAATGTTTTCTTGGTAGCAGCAACAAATCATCATCATCTTTTAGATCCGGCTATTTGGAGAAGATTTAATTCCTCGATATTATTAGAGTTGCCAAATGTTGAGCAACGTACACAGATAATTGACCGTTTTTGTTCAGAAAAACTGACTGAATATAGTATTGATCGAAAAACACTGACAATTTTAACTGATGGTATGAGCGGTGCTGAAATTCAAAGCTTTATGCTATCCTTGGCAAAATACTGTATATTGGAAAACATTAAAGGATCTATTTCACAAAAAGAAATAGCTGAAATATGGCTGCAGCAAAATACTCTTTTTGTCAGTGAGAACAGTGATGACTTTATGAAAGCATTGTTCCGTTTGAAAAAGAACGGTATACCGCTTAGAACTTTAGAGGAGATTACGGGTATACCTAAATCAACACTAGACTATCGTTTTAAAAAGGAGGGTATAAATGATGAGTAATGAGCGAAGGAATCATTTATGGATTCCGGATGAAGAAGTTGTTCGTTTGGATAAAACATTAACGTCCCGTCCGGCACCGAGAAACGTGCCTTTTGCAGAGCACGGACAAAAGCTGAGCCATAGTTTGCAATCGATTAAACAAGTGATTGAAAGCGTTGCTGCTGACGATTCTCTAGTTGATTCAGGCCTTATGATATTCAAAGTTGAATTGCCGAGTGGTGAAAAGATCAAAGACAAGAAAGACTTATTCACTTCAACTGGAATGCAAGTTAAAGTGGTAAAAAGTGAAAACAAAGCCGTAATTGCTACGACAAAAACGCAGTTTCAATTGTTGAAAAAAAGAGTTGACGAATATACTCGTTCAGGGACAGGAAAGACCTACTTTGACTTTATAGAGGATTTCAAGCCTTACATTGGTAGCGAAAAGAATTCCAGTGCATTGCAAAAAACCACTTGTTCGGATATAGTACCGGCTACTCTGGATATTCAGTTAATGCTTGTTCCTTATCTGGGTGGTGAAGCTAACGAATTAGCGATCAGGAGATTGCTAAGCAAAATTTCTGTGCAACAAGGAAATGTTCAAGAGCAACCATACTATTTATCGGATAACACACCGGTTATTCGAGCGATAATTCCGTCAAGTTCATTGATGCATTATGAAAACGATCCTGCGGTATATAGAATTGAGGAAACAGATTTTTTTAGTGCAGATGCTGCCTCTCCAAATGCGATTGACCTAAACGATTTGGAGTTGGATGAAAGCGTTTCAATTGACAGTTTGCCAATTGTTACTGTTTTAGATTCGGGAGTAAATTTCCCGAATCAATTGAAACCGTTGATTCTTGAATGTTGGACAGATGGCGGGTCTACTGGCGGGGATACCGAACATGGGACTAAAGTTGCGAGCAGAGTAACTTTCAAATATATATGCGATCAATTACCCGGGACAAAAGTAGTCCCGCGAACAAGGATTATTGACTGTAATATTCTGGATGGAAGTGTGCCTGTAAACATTTTCATCAGGAGAATTCAAAATGCTGTACACACATTTTGCAGTGTTTCAAAGGTGTATAATTTATCAGCCAATGCTGCCTCTCCTATTGAAGGAGATGAAATGAGCATTTTGGGATATGAACTAGATGCATTACAGTTAAAGCTGAATGTACAATTTGTGATCTCCGCGGGAAATCATCAACTTTGGAGAACTGAATCAAAATTGGAAGACATTTTAGATGATGATGATTCAAGAGTGTCAGCACCAGCTGATTCCATGCTGTCAATTGTCGTTGGTGCGACATCAGGAGAAACGCACCCTAACAGCTTGTCTTCAGTTAATGAAATTACTTCATATAGTCGTAGGGGTCCAGGGTTTAATGGGTTTTCTAAGCCTGACATAACTGCATATGGAGGTTCAATTACATACCTCGCTGGGTCTATTTCTGTTCCAGAGGATAGATACTCTTTACTTTTGGATAAAAACTGTAAGCTGACGCCTGATGCAGGGACAAGCTTTACTGCACCTGTTGTGGCTGGAGATTTTACGGAGATTTTAAGCATCGCTCCTAATCAAGATATCTTATTAGCAAAAGCTTTGTTGTACCATAACACTCAACCTGTCTGGGAAGAGGAAAGTATAACTGATGAAGAGTTAGCTTATGCACATAACCTATATGGCAGAGGATTGTCTAATGTGGATGATAGCAAATATTCTTCACCGTCTAAGGTAACTTTTGTTCGAACAGGAATATTAAATAAAGTCACTAAGGAGAGAGTAACTTTCTACATGCCGGAAATTTTGGCGGCTCAAATTGGAAGAAATGTTGCCAAAGTTTCTGTAACTTGTGTTTCGATGCCACCAGTTGATAGAACAAAAGGAACCGAATATTTGGGGGCATACGTTCGGGCATCATTAAAAAAAGGCAGTTCAGATGGACGGCTAATACCTGTTCAACAGGATTATAAAGAAGGCCGACAGAAATGGGATGTATGCCACCAATTTACGAAGTTGTTTTCGAAATTTGAAGCTGGTGATTGGCAGATTTGGCTTGAATTGTTTTCTCGCTGGGATGAAGAAAACATAGATGTGCCTTATGCTTTGGCCGTTACAATCGAAGATGTTAGCAATACGCTGGATGTTTATAGTGAAATCGAAGCACTGAATAGATATCGTGCGATTAATACTCTCAGGTTACGTGTAGATTCCCAAACTTAAATACAATTTAGATTTGTTATAATTCGATGTGGAATTGGGATTATTGGAAATATATAATGCTCCCTATTGTCAAGACAATCTTTTCAGTTCTGTAAGTTAGGTTCTCCTCTCTTAAAATTTGTATATTGTATAATTTAACGAACATAGTTGGCGGATGTCAAGGGCGAGCGGTTTTTGCTCGTTCATCGAAGACCCTTGACGTCCTTAATGATACATCCTTTTGTCCCCGGTCTGTTACAACAGACCGGCTGCCATCCGGCGAGGACAGGGTTTGGGACAGAGTCCCACGGTTTTATCCTGCGGAAGGTAGCTGTTCGCTGTCCCCAAAGTGATATTCGGCAGGTGTCCTGTAATGCAAGGACTGATGTGGTCTTTTATTGTTGTAGTATTGCCTCAGCTCAACATGTTTACATTCCAGCTCTCCGCGATGATCGAGAAGAAGCTTCTTGAAGGGCAGGCCATAGGGGAAACCACATATGATTTTGCATTTGATCTCAATGAGTTTTTCTCTGTCGAAGAAGGTAAGACAACTTTTAAACACGAGAAGGACGTAAAGAAGTGGTTGGAGAGATTGACGAAAAACGAAAAGTATCCATTCTCGACTCCTACCCTGCGAAAGGAGCTGAAGCATACGTTCTGGCTTCTCGACAGGGTTGCCAGTGCAAAGGCTTTGGCGAAGCTGCTAAGCGATGATGCGGCGTTTATGCACCATAAGATAATAATCGCTGCCGGTGACGGCAGGGATCTCGCTGAAGAATCAGAGGATTTTGTCTCAAACTCAAATGAAAAGAGCTACGATAAGGTGCGCAAGGCCATCGCTGAAAACGAGTACACAATCACGATTAGCGTCGGACAGCTTACCACCGGCGTGACCATACCTGAATGGACAGCAGTGATGATGCTCAGCAATGTCTCCAGCCCGGCTCTATATATGCAAGCTGCATTCCGCTCGCAGAACCCTTATCACTACGAGAAGAATGGTAAATACTACAAAAAAGAAAACGCCTACATTTTCGACTTTGCTCCTGATCGCACCTTGGTAATGTTCGATGACTTTGCCAACAAACTGGTTGGTAATGGCAGCGTTAGCGACAAGGATCGCCCGGAGAATATCAAAAGACTGCTCAATTTCTTTCCTGTCATCGGCGAGGATGAACACGGCGCAATGGTGCCTTTGGACGCAACACAGGTACTCACAATTCCAAGAACCATATTGGCGACAGAGGTGGTCAAGCGCGGCTTTATGAGCAACTTGCTATTTGCCAATATTTCTGGGATATTCGCTTTACCAAAAGAGATCGTCGATGGTATCTTGAGCGAGCTTCCGGTCGAAAAGCAAGGGAAAAAGGATACGTCCGCATCCGATGTTGATTTATCGGGGATAGAGGTCGATGAAAACGGCAATGTGGTACTGCCTCCTGAGACTGTAATAAACAAACAAAAAGAGCTGTTTGGCGACAAAGTGTATGATATCTCGCCGGTAACAGATGCCATTGAACAGTATTTTGCGGAAGATCCATCCCATGCTCCTCAGAATGTCACCTCCAAGATTGTTGATATTGCTATGGGCTTAGCAAAACCAATCATCGTAGATACGGTCAAAACCGGTTTTGAGTTGACAAATGTGCAGGCGGATAAGATTGAAAAAAGGCTCAAAGATACTATTACTGAAAAAATAACGAATGTAGAGAATGAAAATTATCGGAAACATTTTGAGGTCAAACAGAAGGTAAACGAAGAAATTAAGGTCGCAGAAGAGTTGCTCAAGAAAGATGAGCTCGAATCGGCAATCAAAGAGATAGAAGCCAAGCAGCAAGCGGAATTTGATAGATTGCAAGCAGAGTTTGCAAAGAACCTTAACGAAACAATCAGAGAAACCATCGAAGAACAGAAGAGCGTACAGATCGAGGAACAAGCAAGGATCAAGGCCGAGAAAAATAAGGATGCAAAGGAAGAAGAAGTCCGAGGCCATCTCCGCGGTTTTGCGCGGACAATTCCGAGTTTTCTGATGGCATATGGGGAGCGGGATACAAAGCTCAGAAACTTTGACAACTATACCCCTGAAGAAGTATTTCTTGAAGTGACCGGAATCACGGAGGAGCAATTCAGATTCTTGCGGGACGGCGGGTCATATATCGATGAAAAGACCGGTGAAGAAAAATATTTTAACGGAGGACTGTTCAACGAAATAGTTTTTGATGAGGCAATACAAGAATTCTTGAATATACGTGAAAGGCTCGCAGATTATTTTGATGAATCCTATGAAGAGGATGTTTTCAACTACATTCCTCCGCAGGAGACCAATCAGATTTACACGCCGAAACAAGTGGTGAAGATGATGGTACAAAAATTGGAGGATGAAGATCCACATGTATTTGAAGATCCCGACAAGACCTTTATTGATTTATTCATGAAGTCCGGACTTTATATCACAGAACTGGTAAAACGCCTGTTCAACAACCTGGTTATGCAAGAGAAAATATCTGATAACGATGAGCGATTAAAGCACATCCTTGAAAAGCAATTGTATGGGCTTGCACCCAGCGATATTATCTATCACATTGCGACGAACTATATTTTCAGTTTTGATACGGAAAACAGAATTAGTCGTAAGCATTTCAAGAACGTCGATGCCAGACCTGCTGTCAAGGAGGGAAAACTCGACGAATTATTGGCTGCAACATTTGATGACTTGAAATAGTCATGAAAGTAAATTTGGTGGCTTTCGATATTTTTGGCGGATTACCACTACTCAAGAGTATTTAGAAGCATATGGGTCATTGGCTTATAAGCCAATGACCCATATATATCTACTGGACAGGTAATTGTTCCCGAAATTGTTTCTCTCCATAATCATGATAAATTTCTACAAATTAAAGATTAATGATTAATATTTCGATGCTAGTGAGTACTATTTTGTATTATCTTGAGAATTTTTGTAAAAGAGCATAATGGGATTGGGAAATATTACAAAGAAAAGTGCTGTAGGGGGCAGGTTTATAATGCACTTAAAATCGATAAATATAAAGCGATATAAAAATTTGAGTGACACTTGATTTTAATTAAAATTAAAAGATATGACTAAATATTATTAATAGAAGTATGGTATACTGTTTATATATGGGAATGAGGTATCGCAATGAATGTTTTATATACAATAGGATATACTGCTTTCAAACTAGACGACTTTATAAAGCAGTTAAAAATATATAATATTTCGTGTGTTGTTGATGTGAGAAGCGTAGCTTATTCACAGCATTACCTTGACTATAACAAGGATAATATAACAAAAATATTAAAACTTCATGGAATCTTATACAGAAATTATGTTGATGAGTTTGGTGCTAGACAAACTCATCAGTGTTATTATAATTCTGAAGGATATCTGGATTTTGAAAAATTTACGCAATCAGACATTTTTAATGAAGGATACAACAAAATATTACTAGGTGTTAAAAGCGGGTACACTTTTGCTTTAATGTGCGCAGAAGTTGATCCAATTGATTGTCATAGAAACATAATGATTGCTAGGGAGTTTTATAAGCGGGGTTTCGAAATTAAAAACATTATGAAAGATGGTACAATTCAAACTCAAGGGGATATTGAAAGTAGGCTATTAGAAATGTTTTTTCCTTCAAGGGATCAGTTAACATTATTTGGGCCTGGGAAAACAGAAGGAGAACTTATTATTGAAGCATATAGGATGAAAAATAAAGAGATTGGGTACAGATTAGAAAAGGATATGGTGAAATATGGGTGAACTTTATACAATAGGATTTACACAAAAGACTGCCAGAAAATTCTTTAGTCTATTAAAAAATAATAATGTAGATGCGGTGATAGATATTAGGCTAAATAATACTTCTCAACTTGCAGGATTTTCGAAATATCCTGATATAGAGTATTTTTTAAATGATTTGCTAAATATTAAATATGTACATGATCCTGAGTTTTCTCCAACAGAAAATATATTAAAGGAGTTTAAGGAAAAGAAAATAAGTTGGAATGAATATACAAAAAGATTTAATGAATTAATGGCTCAAAGGAACATTGAACAGTACATCCAAGAAAAATATAACGATTGCCAAAATATAAAATATTGTCTATTATGTAGTGAAAATGAACCGGAACAGTGTCACAGAAGTTTGGTATCCGGTTATTTCTGTAAAATATATAAGCAATTAAAAGTAATAAACTTATAGAAAATTTAATAGTGGGGTTAATTGTATGAGCAAAATGCAGGTTGTTATTATGACAAAATCCATTAAATATGGGGGACTTTGCGTTGCTGGATTTGAATGCATGTCCGGAAACTGGGTTAGATTAGTAAACGATAAGTCAATAACTAATAGAAACTTTGTTTATAGTAACAAAAGTACAATTAATATTTTGGATAAAATTGAAATTAGCGTTATAGGTTCTGCAGCAACAAATATTCATACAGAAGATATTTTTATAGATTTGACTGAGCCGATAATTAAGATATCATCACTTTCTCTCAGCCAAGCATTGAATATACATGAATTAGAAAACCACCAATATATTTTAGGTAATAATAGGCATGCTATTTATAATGACCCGAGTTTTATAGGGCATTCGCTCGAAATAGTTAAAGTTAATAATGCAATATTATACGAGGTTGAAGGTCCTAATGGAGTGAAAGCAAAGCTTGATTTTGTTTATAATGGGACGTATTATGAAAAGCTATCAATTACTGACCCAGAATATTTCGGCATGCAAAATGAAACAAAATTAGGAGAGTTAATTATAGTTGTAAGTATTCCAGATGATGACTGGAGTAAAAATAATGGATATTTTAAATTTGTAGCCAAAATATTTGAGTAATGTTGCTTAAAGGCAACCACTACTTAAACGTGATAACAATATGAAGATTACTGCTACGAAGGATAGAGATGGAATTTATGTCTATTGGAATATTGACTTTCTCTAACAGAATCAGAATTGTAGATCAGCGGAACAAATCCATATTTTAATAATGTTTTGAGACACTTCCTACAAAAACGATTGGGTACTATTTGGGTACTACTGATATAAAATTATACCCAATAATATTTCATCTTACATATAGACTGCCTATGAAAAACCTATAAAATACACGGGTTTGGCATGGAATTTAAATAGACAAAACTACGAATCGAGTTCTGCAAAACCCTTATCCCACGGTCCTAATCTGTGTGGCGCCTCCAGAAGAAAATCCTCAAAGGGCTTGATTACAAGATTTTTTGGGGATTTTTATTTTACTGGGCAATTTTATCAACTTGGCAAAATTCGGTAGTGTTTGGAGCCTTTTATCACGATTTTCATTATAGATTTTAATAGTAAAATTCGCGTTAATCCTAAGAGATAAGCGAATTACAGGATATAGGAGCATAGGTCTGGATAACCTTTATTCTGTTTCTCTTTCTGCTATACCTTTAAAGTCTATCCTGGAGACCAATACTACCGGTATTGGTTTCCAGGATACGAACATGGCTTATGGACAAGTATATTTCTCTTTGTATATCGCCACCTCTTACGTAACAAAAAAATTCGTTACAATTTTACAAATACTATTGGTAACGAATTTTTAACTATAAATTTATTATTCCTCAAAAACAGTGTAAATTTATAAAGTATCATGAAAGATAATGCGATAACGGATCATTTAGCTTGATTACTTTCCCAAAAACTAATAAAATTGTATCAAATAAGTTAGGAAATATAGATGATCAAAATTATCCAATAAGTTAGGGGAGATTCATAGTGGGGCATTATTGCAGAATTTGTGGCAAAACGCGAGCCAATGAAAAGTTTTCTGGGAAAGGACATAAAAATCATATCTGTAAGGATTGTTCCGGAAAGCCCAGCAAGAGAGTTAACGGGCATTGTTTGAATGGAAGTGCTTTTGCAGCCCATAATACAGGGGCATCAAGTGATACATTAATTCAATTGGAAGAAAAGTGCCTTGAGGATGACTGGCTTTTTAATATTGATTTTACAAAACAAAACGAAGAAGATAAATATGACGAAGAATTACCGTTTTGAAAGAGGGAATTTGTATGGATGAGAACATAGATAACATATATAAATATATTTTTGAAAACGAATAGGCATACAAGAGTAAGAGTAATTACCGGAAGGAGTAATTATGCCAGCTAGTATTTTGCCATATGATAAGGTTTTGCAGGATGGAGAAGAGGTTGATTTTGCTGTTGTAAGGTTCACCGGTTTCCATTCCAATATCCTGGTTCGCGAACAATACTGTGTAAATCCTTGGTGCAGTTGTGCGGATGCTGTATTAACGTTTATTGAGCTTTCAGAGGAAGGGAAACCAATAAATAATTGGTTTGAAATAAGGCTTGATTTGAGTATTTGGAGGGTTACAGAAAGAAAAGTTCTCAATAAAATGATTAAAGCAGATAGAATGATTAAAGAGTTTATGGAGAGTATTGATGAAGTTAAAGAGAAACTGCTTTCTCATTTTATTAAAGCAAAAGAATATGGAAAGAAGCATTATTTAGATTATATACCCGACAGCACAGTGAAAATGATATTTGATGGCAAAATGCTGGGATATTCTGAGGTTTTCGGTAATGCAGGCACAGATAGATTTTCTTTTGAGATGGATGGGACTGCGAAATGGTTCTTTGACGATCAATACTGTTCAAACCCTAAATGTCTTTGCAATGAGGTGGTGCTTACTTTTTTTAAAACTGATTCTTCTAAAGCAGCAACACGAGAAGCTGAATTTGCTATCAGGATGAGCCTGAAAGACTTTAAATATGATGTTGAATTCAACAAGTGCGATGCAAATAGGATTCCAGATATCATTAAGTATCTTAAGACCAACAGACCAGAGGTGTTTGATATTCTAAAAAGACGATATAATGAAATAAAAAGTGCTTCAAGAGAAATAAATATAAAATCTGGTTTTCAGGAAAAAAAGGAAGAGCAGTCGAAAACAAAAGTTGGACGTAATGATCCTTGCCCATGCGGCAGTGGGAAGAAATATAAAAAATGTTGTAGTACATAATGAGGTTTGAGGAATTTACCAAACGGAGAGGAAGAGAAACTCGATGGAAGAGAGATACATAGAAAAATGTTTATATGATTTTGATAAATTTATTGAATTTAATGAAACTGAGAAGCCTGCTCTTTCTGCAAAAGTGGGAGTGCTTGGAAAGAAAGATTCATTTAACTTGAATAGCCTGCTCGTAAATCAAAAGACTGTTACTGCGCCTAACTATAATCAGGATCAATATCCTGTTATTGACCTGATGTTTGAATTGGCATTGCAGGGTAGGTTGTATTATAAAGGAAACGATGCAAAAGGAAAATCTGCGCTTGTTAAAACACCTCGACTTGATTGTTATCTCGCATTGAACAAGGCGGAAAAGTATGTCTTCCTTCTGCAAACCTACTGGACAAAGTACGAGTTTTTAAAAAAAATTGACAGATGGCTTCCAGTTAGTGCGTTTTATAATTTTCTAGTTTATATCGCTAATTCAGAGCCGGAACAACAGATTTTTAATAATGAGAATTCTCAAACAAACGGAATATACTCTGAAGGGGCTGCGTTTCAGCATCATTTACGGTTCTTTGGCATGGGTGACCTTGAACTGATTGAAGGTGCGAAAGGGAAATATGAGGATACCATAAGGGCATTTGTGCCAAACTGTTTTGGAATAGAGATATCTAATTTTCTCTGTATGGAGGCCCTGGCATATTGGAATAGAAAAGATGTTGTTTATTTATCTGCAGTTGAAAGCAAAGCATTTAAAAAGGAAAAGAGAGAGCCATTTGAGGTGTTTAAAAAAGTTTTCCCCAAGAATATAGTGGTTAATACCGTTGAAGAAATAAACCGAGAAGATGTGAACGGAGTTTATTTCTTCAAAGTCAGTTTGTCAAAGACTTTGTGGAGAAAAATAAAGTTATCGGGGAAGCACACTCTTGGCGATTTGCACGATGCTATTCAAGGGGCTTTTGAATTTGATAATGATCATTTATATGCGTTTTATATTGGGGGCAACAGAAAGACCGGCAAACCTGTCTATTGTGCAGAAGCACGAGACGGAGGGGCTGTGGCAGAGGAAACTACCATAGAGAAAATGGAATTATTTGCAGGCCAGAAGTTGATCTATCTTTTTGACTTTGGAGATATGTGGGAGTTCAGTGTTGAACTAACGAGAATAGAAAAGGGAGAACCGTTGCCTTTGAGACCTATTATTGTAGAAATAAAAGGTGAACCACCTGAACAATACAGGCATGACTGGTGAGTATATAATGAAGATTTCAGCGAGGAAGATTTACTGCAAATTGAAGACATAGCTCCCGAGAAGAGAGATGATCATGAGGAAGTTCAAAATTATATCATTGCATTGAATTATGGGATTAGTAGAATAGTTAAAGATGATTTTCCTTTATGCAATCGGCTAATTTGTGAAATACATGAGAAATTACTACAAGGTGTCAGAGGTAGACATAAAACACCTGGAGAATTTAGAAGAAGTCAAAATTGGATTGGTGGGACTAAACCGTCGGATGCCTTCTATGTTCCACCAACATCCTTGATATGCCTGATTTGATGTCTGATTTTGAAAAATTCATAAATAATAATGAAATTAGAGTACCGCATTTAATCAAAATTGCGTTACTGCATTATCAATTTGAAACTATTCATCCATTTTTGGATGGTAACGGCAGGATAGGCAGATTGGTTATTCCTTTATATTTATTGAGCAACGGAGTTTTAGACAAGCCCTGCTTTTATATTTCTGATTACTTTGAAAGGAATAGAGGCGCATATTATGAGGCCTTGGATCGAGTATGGACAAGAAATGATTTGCGACACTGGATCAAATTTTTCCTGACTGCCTCAATATATACTGCTAAAGCGGCAAAATCGAAATTTAAAAAGGTAGTTGGTCTCGTAAATCAACTTAACAAAGACATTCTGGATATTAAAGGAAGACCGGAAAATACAATGAAGGTGCTGGGGGCTTTCTATGACAACCCAATACTTAGTAGTAAACAGTTGCAGGAGATTACAGGATTGACTCAGCCAACAGTTGACAGTGCAATTAGAGGAATGATTGAAAAAGATATCCTGAGAGAAATTACTGGTTACGAAAGAAACAAAATATTTTCTTTGCACAGATATTTTGATGTTTTCGCAAGTGAAGAAAAAGAAAACAGCTAAAATCCTTTTTAAGGAATTATATAAAAAAGAAAATAGCGAAAATCTTTTTTAAGGGATCGTACAAAAAAGAAAATAATGTAGGTTTATTTCAGAATCACGCTCTTGATGTTCCACCAAAAACAGCATAAACTTTACTTTGAAGTCGTAGATGTTTATTGTAATACTGACGTAATACCAAGCGAATGTATATAGACTGAAGCCGTTGAGACTAGCTATTGAATATGTTGAAATATCCTTTAGAACCCATATCGTATTGCACATCAATGTGTTTGGAAACCGGAAACAGGTACAGGTACAGGTACAGGTATTCTGAGCGGGTAGCTAAGAGCCGAAAGACTCTTAGCTGCCCGCTCATTTGATTTCTTACACCTCGTTTACTGCTCATATTTTATTTATATGCTGCGTACACTTTTTATTGTGTAAATATTCACTAAAGTAATACCATACAAGTAAACATGCGAAAGGATACTATCCACGGTCATTGTTCAGCTTCAAATAAGGTCGAACTGATGTCTGTCACTCGTCATCCGCAGGTAAATCTTCTTCGCTCTCAACGAGTGACAACTCCCCCAAGCCGACTGTGTCCGGAAATTGTTTTTGATTGTACAGATACTGTAAGTCAAGGTATTCCAATGCGGCTCTTATGTATGTCCTGACAGGCTGTGAGCCCAGCTGTTTGATTAAAGATGAAGAATCCAGTTCAGGAGACCATTCATAGGCAAGCCCATGCAAATCTCTGATTTTTTCCAGCAGCCTTTCCAAATCTTCTTCTTTTGCTGGTAAGATTTTTAGAGAATGATCATCGACAGCTTTAGCAAAAAAGCCTTCCATATCTGCTACAGCGACATCTCCATATTTTGCAGCCAGTTCGGGCATGATACTTCTGTCATCATCTTTCTTTCCGTACCAAAGATCATCCTGGAGTCTTGTGGCGGC
>WSSedL1CaDRAFT_10000942_pt1 | contig 18697 bp, 17 predicted proteins | sample WetSurSL1Cattail_FD_9464 | JGI IMG/M metagenome (IMG submission 9464)
ACTTCGAGTACGAGACGATCAGCACCGTACGATCGGGGAACTCCTGGCCCAGGCTGGCGGGCGGCTGGCTCGAGATATCGCCCAGACCGTCGTCTTCGATGATCAGTGTTTCGCTGTGGTGCAGCAGTGCAGCCAGTTCCTGTCGGCGCGTCGCGCTCACCGTCACGCCGCAGGTTGCATGGGTGCGAGGCTGGTAAATGAAAGCTGTCGGCTTGCGCTGCAGGGCATCGCGCAGCGCCGACGGCAGGGGGCCGCTGTCGTCACAGGCCACCGGCACCACATGCGCGCCCAAGTGGTCCAAGATGTCCAGGATGCGGATCGAGGACGGGTCCTCCAGGGCGACCACCGAGCCGGGCAGGATCAGTGTCTGCAGCGTCAGCTGCAGACCATCGTACCCCCCGTTGGTGGCCAGGAAGGCTTCGGGCGCATAGGGCCAGTGAGCGGCGGCGGCATCGCGCAGCGCCAGGGCGATCGGTTCTCTTTGGTAGCTATTGAGTGTCGGGGCCTTGATGCCGTGCTGCAGCGCCTCAGTGAGGTCGGGTAGCAAGGCCGGGTCAGGCACGGCTGCGGTGAGGTCGGCAACGATGTGTTGACCGAAGTCGCCCACGGTCTCGAACCGCACTGGCCGGGCCGAGAATTTGTTGTCGCTGACCCAGACCCCGTTGCGTCCGCGCCCGCTGATGACCTGGTAACGACGTAACTCGCCCCATGCGCCGGAGATCGTCGCCGGGCTGACGCCCAGCGCTTGTGCCAGCTCACGCACAGCGGGCAACTGCGTGCCCACAGGGATCGCGCCGGAGCGGATCAGGGCCGTGGTCTCCAGGGCGATGCCACGGGTGGTGAGGTCCGTGAGACGTTCAGAGAGCCAGGCTATTGATAGCTTTGAGTTCATCGTTATTTTAATTTGTTCAGTAACAAAGATTGCATTGTATTTCTTAATAAGAACATTTACCATTTTGTTCACGCGGCGGACATCATCGCCCTGTATAGCTGTAACGGAGGTCTTTTTGGCACTTACTTTGAGATTGGCGATCAGGGATTGGGACTACATCGTTCCCCTCGCTCTAGGCGATGTGGCGTCGCCGGACGTCCGACTGGTGATCGACCGGGTCGGCTCCTTGCCTGACGACCTCGCCAGCCATCCTGACTATGACGCTGGCGAGATGTCGTTCAGCCGGTACTCGCTTGGCCGAGCGAAGGGCGACACCTCCATCGTCGGGGTGCCGCACTTCATCATGCGGGCCTTCCGTCACCGCTGCATCATCACTGCGGCCGACAGCGGCCTGACCACCATCGCCCAGCTCAAGGGCAAACGTATCGGCATGACTGGCTGGCAAGATTCGGGCAACACATGGACGCGCGCCATCCTGCGCCGCGCCGGTATCGGCATCGACGACGCTGAATGGTTCCTTGGCCGACTCACGCAAGACCACCCTGTGACCGACCGCCTTGGCGGTTATGGACGACCAGGCCGGATCAGCGCCGTGGCCGGTGAACGGCCGCTTGTTGATCTGCTGCGTACCGGTGAATTGCATGCGGTGTTCACGCCCTTCATGCCGCCTGGTTTTTTTAATCCCGGCTCCGGCCTACGGCAACTGCTCCCCGACTGCCGAGCCGCCGAGGTCGCGTATTTCAAGGAGGTCGGATATGTGCCCGGCATCCACGTGCTCGGCATCAAGCCGCAGATCGTGCAGGCGCATCCCTGGCTGCCCAAGGCCTTGAGCGAGCTGTTGGATGCCTCGAGCCGCATGTGGCTGGAGAAGCGTCAGAAATACGCCGACACCACGCCCTGGATCATCGACGAGCTGCGTCAGACGGCACTCGACCTGCCCGCACACTGGAACCGCAATCGACTCCAGGACAACCTGCAGATGATGGATGACTTCGCCGAAGAAATCCACGCGCAGCAGCTCACCGAGCGGCGCCTGTCGTTGGCCGAGCTGTTCCCCTTCGCGCACTGATGCGCGACCCTTTACTTCGAACCCAAGGAATGCCATGTTGAAAGTTGCTCTAGGCCAATTCGCGGTCAGCAAGATGTGGGAAGAAAACGCGCAGACCTGCCTTGACCTGATGACGCGTGCCCAGGCCGGTGGTGCCGACCTGCTGGTCTTGCCCGAGGGCGTCCTGGCACGCGACATCACCGACCCGGACATCGTCAAGCGCAGCGCCCAGTCGCTCGATGGCCCGTTTGTCACGCAGTTGCTGCAGGCCAGTCGCGGCTCGCAGATGACCACCATGATGTGTGTGCACAGCCCCGCACACAGCGACCGCATCTGGAACACCCTCATCGCCATTCGAAACGGTGAACTCATCGCGCAGTACCGCAAGCTACACCTGTACGACGCGTTCTCGGTGAAAGAGTCAGACAACGTGATGCCTGGCTCCGAGGTGCCTCCATTGATCAAGGTGGCTGGCATGAAGATCGGCTTGATGACCTGCTACGACCTGCGCTTTCCAGAGATGGCACGTCGCCTGGTGGTGGACGGTGCCGAGGTGCTGGTGCTGCCGGCGGCCTGGGTGCGAGGCCCGCTCAAGGAAATGCACTGGAACGTGCTGGTAACGGCCCGTGCACTGGAAAACACCGCCTACGTGGTCGCCACCGGTGAATGCGGCGTACGCAACATCGGCCACAGCATGGTGGTGGATCCGCTTGGCATTGCCATTGCTTGTGCTGCTGAGGCGCCGACGCTGCTGTTTGCCGAACTCGACCCGGCGCGTCTGGCCCATGCCCGCAAGGAGTTGCCGGTGCTGCAGAACCGCCGCTTCGCGCGACCGGAGCTCCAAGGCTGAGTTCATGCGCCCAACACCACTGCTTTCGACTGCTTTTTTTCGGCCTCTCTCTTCGACCCTCAAGGATGCTCACCATGAAACTCAAGATGCTTGTCCCTGCCACGGCCCTGGCCATGGTGCTACTCTCTCTCGGCCTTGATGCGGCGGCGCAGACTGCCAAGATACCGGTCCAGCCGATGGACGCGGCATTGCGCGCCAGGTTGCCAAAGGACGTGTTGGCCGAAGGCCAGATGACCGCAGTAAACAGTGGTTCGTTCCCACCGTACGAAATCATCGGCGACAACAAGTCGTATACCGGTGCCTCGGCCGATTTCTCCGACGCGCTGGGCCAGATGCTGGGGATCAAGATCCACCACGAAACCGTGAGCGGGCTGTCTGGCCTGCTGATTGGCATCAAGTCGGGCCGTTTCCAGTTCTCCATGGGACCGGTGGGGGACTTCCCGACGCGCCAGGCCAGCAACGATTTCGTCGACTACGTGCAGGAGTTTGTGGTGTTTGCGGTGGCCGTCGGCAACCCGCAGGGCATCCAGAAGCTAGGCGACACCTGCGGCAAACGTGTGGCGGTGATGGCTGGCGGTTCCGCCGAAAAAGTGCTCCAGCAGCAGGCCGCCGAATGCGCCAAGGGTGGCAAGCCCGAGCTGCAGGTGCAGTCCTATGTCGACCAGCCCACTGCCATTTTGTCAGTGCGCTCCAAACGCGCCGATGCCTTCTTCTCGTCGCAAGCGCCGCTGACCTATTTTGTGCAGCAGTCGAATGGCCAGCTCGAGCTGGCTGGGCAGGGTGCAAAGAACGGCTTCGAAGACCTGTACCAGGGTGCGGTGGTGCCTAAGGGCTCGCCGTTGGCCGATATTCTGCGTGACGGCATGCAGAAACTTGTCGATAACGGCACCTATGCCATGGTGATGAAGAAGTGGGGCCTGCAGGGCAATATGCTCAAGACCCCTGGCATCAACCTCGTGAAAGAGACCGCGAAGTGACAGGCGCCGCGCACGCTCTCGCAGCCTCGCCAGAAGTCTTGCAACTGCGCTTGCGCGACGTCGCCCAGGCCCGCAGCCCGCACAACATCGGGCGCTGGATCGCCTGGGGCGTGACGCTGTTGCTGGCGGCCGATGTCGCCTGGATCTTCGCCACCAACAAAGGCTTCGAATGGCATGTCGTGGCACAGTGGTTCACCGGTGCGGCCATCCTGCGTGGCCTGAGCGTCACACTCGGCCTCACTGTCGTGGCGATGGTGCTGGGCACCGCGCTAGGTCTGCTGCTGGCCATCGGTCGACTCTCTGACAACCGGCTGCCGCGCCAGCTCGCCGGGCTCTATATCTGGGTCTTCCGCGGCACGCCACTCATGGTGCAGTTGATCTTCTGGTACAACCTCTCGACGCTGTTTCCCACGTTGTCACTCGCGCTGCCGTTCGGTCCGGTATTGGCCAGCTGGAAGACCAATGACCTGATCACTCCGCTGACAGCAGCTATCGCTGGTCTTGCGCTCAACGAGGCCGCCTACATGGCCGAGATCATCCGCGCCGGCCTGATTTCGGTGGATTCGCGCCAGACCGAGACCGCCCAGGCTTTTGGCATGACCCGCGGTCGCGCGCTACGCCGGATCGTGATTCCACAGGCCATGCGTGCCATCGTGCCGCCGACTGGCAACCAGCTCATCAGCATGATCAAGGCCACATCGCTAGTCAGCGTGATCGCCATGGGCGACCTGCTGTATTCAGTACAGGCCGTCTACAACCGCACATTTGAGGTGATCCCGCTGCTGATGGTGGCGGTGCTGTGGTACCTGTTGATCACCTCGCTGCTGAGCGTGGGCCAGTCGGCTATCGAACGCTATTACGCACGCAGCGACGGTACCCGGCCTGCCGACCGGGCCGACGAAGCCCCGCTTTGAAAGAGGCCCATTGATGAACGCCGTAATGAAGGGAATGCCAAAAATGTCTGAAGTGCCCGACCCTCGACCCCTGGTCTGCGCCCATAACGTGCACAAACGTTTCGGCAGCAACCATGTGCTCAAGGGCATCGACATGGAGGTACGCGCCGGCGAGGTGGTGGTGATTCTTGGGCCCTCGGGCTCGGGAAAATCGACTTTTCTGCGCTGTATCAACCACCTGGAAACCATGGACCAAGGCTCGATTCTGGTGGACGGCACGCAGATCGGCTACGCGTTGCGTGGCACACACCTGCACAGGGTCACGCCCCACGTGTTGGCGCGCCAGCGCAGCGAGATCGGCATGGTGTTCCAGCAGTTCAACCTGTACCCGCACCTGACCGTGTTGGAGAACATCGTCGAGGCGCCCATCGGCGTGCATGGCAAGCCCCGGTCCGAGGCCGAGTCCGAGGCCTTCGCTCTGCTCGACATGGTGGGGCTGCGCGACAAGGCCCATGCCTATCCGCGTCAACTTTCCGGCGGCCAACAGCAGCGTGTGGCAATTGCGCGGGCGCTGGCCATCAAGCCCAAGCTGATGCTGTTCGACGAGCCCACCTCGGCGCTCGACCCGGAGTTGGTGGGTGAAGTGCTGGCCGCCATGCGCGACCTGGCCAATCAAGGGCTGACGATGATCGTGGTGACCCACGAGATTGGCTTTGCCAAGGAGGCCGCTGACCGTGTTGTGTTCATGGACGGCGGCGTGGTGGTTGAAGAGGGCACGCCTGATGCGGTCCTGGCGAATCCCCAGCACCCTCGCACCCGGGCGTTCCTCAGCCGATTTATCGGCGGCAGAGCCAGCGATACATGACTTTTTGGCCTCTAGCCCTTATAGAACAAGGGTGAGTAGCTATCAAATGTTTGGGTAGACAGCTTGCCTGTCACCTCCAGTCTCCAAGACGGTTTTTGGTGGTGCAGAGCAAAACACCATGGTGCGCGCTTGTTGCTGACGGCTATGGAGCGCTGACCCTGAGACCCGCAGGGTGAGGAGATACACATCGAGCCGGACAGGGATATGGCGACCCAACCGGCCCTCGGCTTTGGCGTCGATCAGCACTTGAATTGGTGAGAGACCGAAACATGGTGTCAGTGCTGTCGCGCTGCGTCGATGAAGCTCATCGCACCTTTTCGCACGGCAATCAGGCCTCGCAGCCCGTATTTGGTGCATTTTTGGTGTCAATCGCATCCTTCTTGATCAAAATCAATGTGTCTTTAGGGATTTTATGCTTGGCACGGATTCTGCAAGTTGCGTACTGTCGACAGGTGACAGTAAATATTGGAGCAAACCGTGACTTTAGCCCAACGAAATACCCCCTTGCATGCGCTTGCTGGCGCAGATTCCGCCATGTCTGCCGCCGAGCGCGAAATACGTGGCGACCTGGCCGCCGCCTACCGGCTGATCGCCTTGTATGGCATGGACGACAGCATCTACACCCACATTTCGGCGCGTGTGCCCGGCACGGTTGACCAATTCCTGATCAACCCGTTCGGCATGCTGTTTCGCGACATCACGGCCTCGTCGCTGGTCAAGATCGACCTGGACGGCAAGCTCGTCGAGCCAAGCGTTTGGGATGTCAACCCCGCAGGTTTCACGATCCACAGCGCGGTGCATGCGGCCCGGCATGATGCGGTCTGTGTGCTGCACACCCACACGGTCGCTGGCGTGGCCGTTTCCTCTCTGGCCGACGGCCTTCAGCCCTGCAATCAGTGGGCGCTGCAGTTCCACAACCGCGTGGCCTATCACGCCTTTGAGGGCATCGCGCTGAACCACGAAGAGCGTGAGCGACTGGTCGCCGACCTGGGCCCCACGCAGCGCGCGCTGATTCTGCGCAACCACGGCCTGGTGACGCTGGGCCGCAGCGTGGCCGAGGCCTTCATCCTGATGCACAACTTGGAGCGTGCCTGTCGCGTGCAGGTTGCCATCCAGAGCACGGGCCAGCGCGTGAACCACGTGCCCGAAGACGTATGTGAACTGACCGCACGCCAGTACGCTAGCGGCGACACCAACCGCCTGGCGTCCATGCCCACCGACCCGTACGCCCGCGAATGGCGCGCGCTGCTGCAACGGCTGGAGCCGCCGACCACAGCGTTGTACCGCAACTGATCGTCTCCAAACACCTCCCACCTTGAAAGGACCACACCCATGAAACGCCGCCACCTGATCCAAGCGGGCTCCGCCGCCTTCGGCCTGTCGATCGCAGGAGTTCCCCTGCACACGCTGGCTCAGTCCAAGAAGGGCGTGGTCAACGTGTTGGTCCAGCCCGAGCCGCCGGGCCTCATGATGGGCATCGTGCAAAACGGCCCGACACAGCTGATCTCGGGCAACATCTACGAAGGCCTGCTGCGCTACAACGAGAAGCTGGAGCCGCAGCCCCAATTGGCCACGTCGTGGACCGTCAGTGAGGACCGCAAGACCTACGTCTTCAAGCTCAAACCCAATGTCAAATGGCATGACGGCAAACCGTTCACCTCGGCCGACGTAGTGTTCTCGTGCGACGTGTTCTTGCGCAAGACGCATGCGCGTTTTCGTGCCAGCTTGGAGCAGGTCGAATCGATCAAGGCTCTGGACTCGCTTACCGTCGAGTTCAAGCTTAAACAGCCCTTCGGCCCCTTCATGGGCATCTTTGAGAACGGCACCATGCCCATGGTGCCCAAACATGTCTACGAGGGCACGGATTTCCTGACCAACCCGGCCAACGCCACACCGATCGGCACCGGCCCGCTCAAGTTCAAGGAATGGGTCAAGGGCTCGTACATCCAGCTCGTGGCCAACGAGCAGTACCACGTGGCTGGCGCCGTCACGGTGGGGAGCGTGTACTTCCACGTGATCCCGGACGCCGCCTCGCGCGCCGCCGCCTTCGAGTCGGGCAAGGTCGACATCGCGCCGGGCGGCACGGTTGAGTACTTCGACGTTGGCCGCCTAGCCAAGCTGCCAGGCACCTCTGTCACGACCAAAGGCTGGGAGTTCTTCGCGCCGCACAGCTGGCTGTGGATCAACAACCGCACCGCGCCCATGAACAACGTGAAGTTCCGCCAGGCCGTGTGGACCGCCATCGACCGTGAGGCGATGGCCAAGATCGCCTGGTACGGCTTTGCCAAGCCGGCCACCGGCCCCTTCAACAGCCACATTGCATTCGCCAGTGACGACGTGGCCAAATACCCGCGTGACCTCAACAAGGCCAAGAAGCTACTGGCCGAGTCGGGCTACAAAGGCGAGACCATTCGCCTGCTGCCACTGCCTTATGGTGAATCCTGGCAGCGCCAGGCCGAGATCGTGCGCCAGAACCTCACGCAGGCCGGCATCAAGATCGAGACGGTCGCAACCGACGTGGCTGGCTGGAACCAACGCTGCAGCGAGTGGGACTTCGACTTGGCCTTCACCTATGTCTACCAGTACGGCGACCCGGCACTCGGTGTGAGCCGTAACTACACCAGCAGCAACATCGCCAAGGGCTCGCCGTTCAACAACGTGGCTGGTTATGTGAACCCCAAGGTCGACGAGCTGTTCGCTGCCGGGGCCAAAGAAAGCGACCCGGCCAAGCGCAAGGCCATCTACGCCGAAGTGCAGAAGATCCTGGTGGACGAGGTGCCCGTGGCCTGGCTGCACGAGATCAACTTCCCCACGCTCTACCGCAACAAGATCCAGAACGTCGTGAGCTCGGGCATCGGCCTGAACGACAGCCTGGGTCGTGTCACGCTCGCCTGACCGGGTTCCGCCATGAAACGTCTCCAGTTCATGTCCGTGCGACTGCTGCAAGGCTTGCTGGCCCTGCTGCTGATCGCCACCGTCAACTTCATGCTGGTGCGCGCGGCGCCGGGGGACCCGGTGTCCATCATGGCGGGCGAGGCCGGCGCGTCCGACCCGCAGTTCGTGGCCCAGCTGCGCCAGCAGTTCGGACTGGATCAGCCGCTGCCCACGCAGCTGGCCAACTACCTCGGCCATGTGCTCCAGCTCGATTTGGGCTACTCGTACCGCCAGCAACAGCCCGTGGTCGACCTGATCCTCGATCGCATGCCGGCCACACTGCTTTTGACGGGCACCGCCTTCGTGCTGTCGCTGGTGTTTGGCGTGAGCCTGGGGGCGCTGGCCAGCCGACACGCGGGTAGGGCCGTGGACAGCGTCATCACTGTGGTGGCGCTGGTGTTCTACGCCACGCCGTTGTATTGGCTGGCCATGATGGCCGTGCTGGTGTTCACCGTGCAACTGGACTGGTTGCCTGCCTTCGGCTTCTTCACCGTGGGCGCCGACCTGCACGGCTTGGCCAAAGTGCTCGACATCGGCCAGCATCTGCTGCTGCCTGCGCTCACCCTGGCACTGTTCTACATGGCGGTGTATGCCCGCATGACACGTGCGGCCATGCTCGAGGTCGCACAGATGGACTTTGTGAAGACTGCACGCGCCAAGGGTGTACCACCCGGGCGCATCCAGCGTAAGCACATCTTGCGTAATGCGCTGCTGCCGGTGGTCACGCTGGCTGGCATCCAGGCTGGCGGCATGATCGGCGGCGCGGTGCTGACCGAGACCGTGTTCGCCTGGCCCGGCATCGGCCGCCTGATGTTCGATGCCCTGATGCAGCGCGACTACAGCCTGCTGCTCGGCTGCTTCCTGTTCACCGCGGCCATGGCCGTGCTGTTCAACCTGATCACCGATTTCGTCTACACGATGGTCGATCCCCGCATCGAATTGAGCTGAGAAATATCCCATGAAAAGCAACTTCTGGCGGCGCTTCTGCCGCAACAAGGGCGCCGTGTTCGGCCTCATCGTGCTGATGCTCGTCGCCTTGGTCGTGGCCATAGGCCCGTGGATCGCGCAGTTCGACCCGTGGGACATGGCGGGCATGCCGTTCGCCGCGCCGATGGTCGAGCCCGGCATGCCGCTGGGCACCGACACCATGGGTCGCGACATCCTCTCCGGCATCGTCGCCGGTGCGCGCGTCTCGCTGTTGATTGGCGTGGTCTCCACCGTGGTGTCGCTGCTGATTGGTGTCAGCGTGGGCGCGGTGGCGGGCTACTTCGGCGGCTGGGTCGATGCAACGTTGATGCGCTTTACCGAGCTGTTCCAGGCCATCCCGAGCTTCGCGCTGGCCATCGTGCTCGTGGCGATCTTTCAGCCCTCGGTCGGCTCCATCGTCGTGGCCATCGCCATCGTCTCTTGGCCACCGGTCGCCCGACTCGTGCGCAGCGAATTTCTGACGCTGCGCCAGCGCGACTTCGTGGCTGCCGCCGAGCTGGCGGGCCAGTCCACGTCGCGCATCATCCTGACGCAGATCCTGCCGAATGCGGCTTCGCCCATCGTGGTCATGGCCTCGTTAATGATTGCCACCGCCATCCTGCTCGAATCGAGCCTGAGCTTCCTCGGCCTGGGCGACCCGAACCAGATGAGCTGGGGCTACATGGTCGGCTCGGCGCGCTCGGTGTTACGCCAGGCCTGGTGGATGGCGGTGTTCCCGGGTGTGGCCATCCTGCTGACCGTGCTGGCGCTGAACCTGGTCGGCGAAGGCCTGAACGACGGACTCAACGCACGCGCCGACGGGAGAGGCAAATGAACACAAAACACCTGCCGACACCGGTGCTGGAGATTCACGGCCTGGACATTCGCCTGCCCAAGGGCGGTGACCGACAACTCGCCGTGCAGGGCGCGTCGCTGCAACTGATGCCGGGCCAGACCCTGTGCGTGGTTGGCGAATCGGGCTCGGGCAAATCCATGATCGCCAATGCCATCATGGGCCTGCTGCCGCGCCCGCATGTGGAACCGGTGGCTGGTCGCATTCTGTTCGACGAGCACGATCTGTTGCAGTTGGACGAGCAGCAGCTGCGCACCTTGCGCGGGCGGCGCATGGGCATGGTGTTCCAGGAACCCATGACCGCGCTGAACCCGGTCATGCGCATCGGCGAGCAGATCGCCGAAGTGTTCGACGCCCATGTGCGCCTGTCGGCCGGCGAAAAGCGCCAGCGCATCCTCGCCGCGCTGGCCGACGTCGGCCTGCCCGAGCCCGAGTTGCTGATCGATTCCTATCCGTTTCGCCTGTCCGGTGGGCAGCGCCAGCGCGTGATCATCGCCTGCGCGCTGATTTTGGAGCCTGCGCTGCTGATATGCGACGAGCCTACGACCGCGCTGGACGTGACCACGCAGGCACAGATCCTGAAGCTGATCCGCGAGCTGCAGCAGCGTAAGGGCACGGCCGTGCTGTTCATCACCCACGACTTTGGTGTGGTGTCTGAGATCGCCGACGACGTGGTGGTGATGCAGACCGGCCAGATCGTTGAGGCCGGTCCTGCCGTCGATGTGCTGGCGAACCCGCAACACGCCTACACACGCAAGCTGATCGGCGCCATCCCGCAGGGCCGCATGCGCGAGCAGGTCGCCACGCGCGACATCAACCATGTGCTGCAGGTGCAGGACCTGTGCAAGACCTACGTCACCGGTGGCAGCCTGTTCAAGAAGGGTCGACGCGTCGAAGCCGCCAAGGGCCTGTCGTTTGATGTGCGGCGCGGCGAGACACTGGGCCTGGTCGGCGAGTCCGGCTCGGGCAAGTCCACCGTCGGGCGCTGCATCGTGGGCCTGGCGCCGTTCGACAGCGGGCGCGTGTTGTTCAAGGGCCGCACGCTGCAGTCGGGGGCACAGTTTCGTGAACAGTCGCAAGGCAAGATCCAGATGGTGTTCCAGGACCCCTACGCTTCGCTGAACCCGCGCCACCGCATCGGCGCGGCCATTGCGCAAGGCCCGATCGCGCAAGGCCTGTCCAAGGACGAGGCCATGGCCCGCGCGGTCGATCTACTGCAACTGGTCGGCCTCGGCCCTGAAGCGGCCGACCGCTTTCCGCACGAGTTCTCGGGAGGCCAGCGCCAGCGCATCGGCATCGCACGGGCGCTGGCCATGGAGCCCCAACTGCTGGTGGCCGACGAGCCTGTGTCCGCGCTCGACGTGTCGGTGCAGGCCCAGGTCTTGAAGCTCTTCGCCGAGGTGCGCGAGCGCTTCCAGTTGGCCATGGTCTTCATCACGCACGACCTGCGCGTGGCTGGCGAGATGTGCGACCACATCGCCGTGATGCAGCGCGGCCAGATCGTCGAATACGGCGAGACCGCCAAGGTGCTGGCGAACCCGCAGCACGCCTACACGCGCACGCTGATCGAGGCGCAGCCGCGACTGTCGGCGTCGGCGGCCATGGAGGCAATGGCGGCATGACACTTCACATCGCCCTGGTCTCCGAGCAGATTGCCATGGATTACCTGCGCCCGGCCTTTCAGGCGCGCTTCCCGGAGGCCCGGCTGCACCGTATCGACACCGAGGTGCAGGAGCTGGAAGCAATCGATGTGATCGACGCCGTGGTCTGCTGGTCGCCACCGCCGGGGCTGCTGGCGCGCATGCCGCGCCTGCGACTGGTTCAGTCCGTCGGCGCCGGTACCGACCACATCACACGCGACCCTGCGCTGCCCGACGTGCCTGTGTGCCGCATCGTCGATGCCGACATGGCCGCCGGCATGAACGCCTACGTCGCCTGGGCCGTGGTGCACGGCCAGCGCCATATGGGCAGCTACCTGGAGAACCAACGCCGCAGCGTGTGGGAAGAGGCGCCCATCGTGCCGCCGGGTCGGCACCGCGTCGGCATCGCTGGCCTGGGTGTGCTGGGTCAGTCGGCGGCGTGCGCGCTGGTAGCCATCGGCTACGCGGTGCGTGGCTGGAGCCGTACACCCAAACACGACTTGCCGACCGGCATCGAAGCCTTCCATGGCGACGCGGCGCGCGGCGCGTTCCTGGCAGGCTGCGACACCCTGGTCTGCCTGCTGCCGCTGACCGACGACACGCGCGGCATCCTCAATGCCGATCTGTTCGCGCAACTGCCGCCCGGTGCTCACCTGGTCAACACCGGCCGTGGCGCGCACCTGGTCCAGCACGACCTGCTGGCGGCACTGGACAGCGGCCAGCTCGCATCGGCCGTGCTCGACGCCTTCGTCGAAGAACCGCTGCCACCGGGTCACCCGTTCTGGCAGCACCCAGGCATCACCGTCACACCACACATCGCAACCCGCACCGGCCCGCAGGCCATCGCGCAGCAGACCCACGACAACCTGATCCGGCTGACTGGCTGAGCCGGGCCTGACAACACTCAAAGAACACCCGAAGGAATACATCCCATGGCTGAACACCGCAGTACCGGCGACAAAGACGTCGCCACCCATCTGCACTCCTACACCAACTTGGCGGCCTTGCCGCAAACGCCGCCCATGGTCATCGTGGGCGGAGACGGCATCCACGTCATCGACGACCAGGGCAAACGCTACGTCGAGGGCATGTCGGGCCTGTGGTGCGCCTCGCTGGGTTTTTCCAACCAGCGGTTGGCCGACGCCGGTGCCAAGGCACTGAAGACCCTGCCCTACTACCACACCTTCAACCAGCGCACCAACGTGGCCGTGGCCGACCTGGCCGAGCGTTTGCTCGCGCTGGCGCCTGTGCCCATGGCGCGGGTGTTCTTCGCCAACTCGGGCTCCGAGGCCAACGACAGCGCGGCCAAGATGGCCTGGTACTACCACAATGCCATCGGCAAGCCGGCCAAGAAGAAGATCATCGCGCGGCGCAACGCCTACCACGGCGTGACCGTGGCCGCAGCCAGCATGGGCGGGCTGGACGGCAACCACCGCGACTTCGACCTGCCCCTGGCCACCACGCCCGCGCGCTTCCTGCACGTGGACTGCCCGCACCACTACCGCTATGCCGAGCCCGGCGAGACCGAGCAGGATTTCTCCACACGCCTGGCCGCGCAGTTGGAGCAGACCATCCTCGCCGAAGGCCCGGAGACGGTCGCCGCCTTCATTGCCGAACCCGTGATGGGCGCGGGCGGCGTGCTGGTGCCGCCCGCCGGCTACTTCGAGAAGGTGCAGGCCGTGCTGCGCAAGTACGAGGTGCTGATGATCGTCGACGAGGTGATTTGCGGCTTCGGACGCACCGGCAACATGTTCGGCAGCACGACGTTTGGCATCGAGCCCGACATCCTGAGCTGCGCCAAGGCGCTGTCGTCTGGCTACGTGCCGATCTCGGCCGTGATGGTCAATGACAAGGTGCACAGCGCGATCGCCGCCAACAGCGGCAAGCTGGGCAGCTTCGGCCACGGCTACACCTACTCGGGCCATCCAGTCGCCTGCGCCGTGGCGTTGGAAGCACTCAAGGTCTACGAAGACGAACACATCGTCGAGCACGTTCGTGAACTGGCTCCCGCCTTCCAGGCCGGACTGCAGGCATTCGCCGAGCGGCCCTGGGTCGGCAACGTGCGTGGCGTGGGTCTGATCGGCGCCATCGAGCTCATGGCCGACAAGGCCGCACGCACGCCGTTCGTGGCCGAGCGCAAGGCCGGCTACCGCTTCGCGGCGCTGGCGCTGGAAGAAGGCCTGATTCTGCGTGCCATGGGCGACAGCATCGGCCTGTGCCCGCCGCTGATCATCACCCAGGCGGAACTGGCCGACCTGTTCGCGCGCCTCACGCGCGCCATGGACCGCTTTGAGAAAGAAATCTGACATGCAAGCCTTCTTTTCCGACGATCAGTTGCTGCACGACCCGCAGCAGTACATGCGCGTGGGCCGAATCTGCAAGCCCGCCGACCTGCCCACGCGCGCCGAAGCGCTGATGGGCACGCTCGCCACACGCGGCATCACGATCAGCTCGCCCCCTGAGGCCGACCGCGCAGCGCTGGAGCAGGTGCACAGCACGGACTACTTGGATTACCTAGAAACCGCGTTCACGCGCTGGCAGAAAGTCAGCAGCTTTGGTCTGGAGCCTGGCATCGAGGTGTTGCCCAATATGTCGCCGCATGGCCTGCGTGTGGGGGCCTGCCCGTCGCCCTCGGTGCTGGCGCAGACCGGCTGGTACATCGGCGACCTTTCTTGTCCGATCGGCCCGAACACCTGGCGCTCGGTGCTGCGCTCCGCCCATGCCGCGCTGGCCGCAGCCGAGACTGTGCGCGCCACCGGCGGCATTGCCTACGCACTGTGCCGCCCGTCCGGGCACCATGCCCAGCGTGCACGTGCTGGTGGCTTTTGCTATGTAAACAATAGCTCCATCGCCGCAGCACATCTGCGCCAGAGCCATAAACGGGTCGCAATCCTGGACATCGATGCCCACCACGGCGACGGCACGCAGCAGATCTTCTACGAACGCAGCGACGTGTTGACCGTGTCCACCCACGCCGACCCGGCAGGCTACTACCCCTGGTACACCGGCTACGCACATGAGCGCGGCGCGGGTGCGGGCGAGGGTTACAACCTGAACCTGCCACTGCCCCATGGCAGCGGCATCGTCGAATTCGCGCAGGCACTGGACCAGGCGGTGGCCGCCATTGAGCGCTTCCAGCCACAGGCACTGGTGCTGCCACTGGGCTTCGACACCTACAAGGACGACCCCATCAGCGTGCTGAAGTTCGACATGGAAGCCTTCCGCCTGGCCGGCGCACGCGTGCGCGCACTGGGTCTGCCCACGGTGGTGGTGCAGGAAGGCGGCTACATGGTCGAGGCCATTGGCGCGGCGCTGGATGCGTTTCTGGAAGGGTTGCAGGTATGACCGTTTCGATCAATGGCGAGTGGCTCTTCTGGCAGCGTCTGACAGATCTGGCTCGTATCGGCACCACGCCCAAGGGTGGCAACTGTCGGCTCACATGGAGTGCACTGGACGGCCAGGGCCGCGATCTGGTGGTCGACTGGCTGCGCGAGGCCGGTGCCAACGTACTGCTGGGCGTCATGCTGGCTCAAGCCGAATGAGTGCGGTGCAGCCGATCGCCACCGCGCCGCACCGCGACAGCACGGCCATCGGCGTCGCGTTGTTCCTGTGCGCGCTGGTGCTGTTCGCCGCCTACGACGCCTTTGCCAAGCAGATGGTGGCCCGCTACGCGCCGCACATCGTTAACCTGGGGCGCTACACCGCCATCAACACCATCGCGCTGCTGTTGTTGTTGCACCATGGCGACCTGCGCCTGTGGCGCCAGCCGCACCAGAAGTTATTGACGCTGCGCAGCCTGGCGCTGGCCATCGTGGCCACCTGTTTCATGACGGCGCTGGTGACCATGCCGCTGGCCGAGGCCACAGCCATCTACTTCACGGCGCCGCTGATCATGGTGGTGCTGTCGCCCTGGCTGCTGGGCGAACGCGTGGGCCGCGCGCAGTGGACTGCCGTGCTGCTGGGCTTCGCGGGCATGCTGTGCATCGTGCGCCCCGGTGGCAGCCTGCCGCTGGTGGGCACGCTGCTGATGGCCGTGTCAGCCGTTTGCTACGCGCTGTTCCAGGTGCTCACGCGACGGCTCTCCGGCCTGGTGCCAGCGCCTGTGCAGTTCGCCCACATGGCGCTGGTCTGTCTGGTGGTTACCAACTTGCCGATGTTGTTCATGCCGCACATCACGTTGCCGCCCTGGTCTGAAACGGCTCTGCTGATGGCTGGCGGCATCGTCAGCGCAAGCGCGCAGCTCTTGCTGCTGGCGGCGTTTCGCCGCGTCGGTGCGGCCACGCTGGCACCGCTCAACTACGTGCAGCTGCTGCTGGCCGTGCTGATCAGCACGCTGTGGTTCCAGCGGCCACCGGACGCGCTGGCGCTGGTCGGCATGGCGCTGATCGCCGTCGCCGGGGTGTATCTGGCGCGGGCACGCAGGCCTGCATGATGCGCGGCGGACAATGCGGCGCATGCAAAAAATGAGGAGCACACCATGACATCCAGCCGGGCCGAAGCCGCACCTTCCCCCGCCTTTTCCTCGATCCAGGTACCCGACCTGGTCGGCGTGGTCGAGGCGCAGTTGCAAGAGGCCATTCTGTCGGGCCGCATCCCACCGGGCGGGCGCATCGTCGAGGCCGAACTGGCCAGGCAGATGGGCGTGAGCCGCGCCCCCGTGCGCGAGGCCGCACGTCGCCTGGAAAGCCTGGGCCTCCTGGTCTCGCGCCCGCGCCACGGTTTCACGGTGCGCACCGTCTCGCCCAAGCAGGTCAACGACCTGTACGAGGTGCGCATCCAGCTCGAACTGCTGGGCGCCGAGTTGGCCTGCCAGCACGCCAGCGACGTCGAGCTGGCCCAGCTCGACGCGCGTGTGGACGACATGGTGGCGCGCGCCGAGACACTGAGCACGGTCGAACGTGTGGCGCTGGACCTGGACTTTCACTTCACGATCAGCGCGTTGTCGGGTAACGACTACCTGCACCGCCTTTTCGACAACATGCAGACCGAGGTGCGCATGTTCCTCGCGCTCAGCGCAGACAGCTATGGTGACCTCAAGGCCCTGGCCGAGACACATCGCCCTATCGCCCACGCGCTGGCACGGCGCGACGTGGCCGCCGTGCAGCACGCGTTGCGCTTCCACCTGGAAGACGCCAAGGCCCACGCCTGCGGCTTGTTCAAGAACTGACCGAAATCGCCCATGAAAGTCATCTACAGCGACCAGCACATTGGCCATGACCCGCAGCAATTCATCGTGCGCGGGCGCATGAAGCGCAGCAACGAGCAGCCCGAGCGCGGCACGCTGCTGCTGAACGCTGCCCGCCAGCAAGGCCACACCATCGTGGTGCCCGAAGACCACGGCCCGGGGCCGCGCGCAGCCATCCACACGCCCCAGTACCTGCGCTTTCTGGAGACGGTGTGGGAGCGCTGGCAGCAGCTCGACGGTGCGTCCGACGAGGTCATGCCCAACGTCCACCCGTTTCCGAACCAACCCTTCACCTACCCCGACAGCCTGGTCGGCCAGGCGGGCTACCACATGGGCGACATGGCCTGCGCCATCGGCCGCCATACCTGGCATGCGGCCACCTGGTCGGCCCATGTGGCCACGCATGCCGCGCAGCTGGTGCTGGACGGTGAGCGCGCGACCTACGCCCTGTGCCGCCCGCCCGGCCACCACGCCTACGCTGACCGTGCCAACGGCTTCACCTACTTGAACAACGCGGCCATCGCGGCCCAGCACCTGCGCAAGAAACACGACCGCGTGGCGATCCTGGACATCGACGTGCACCACGGTAACGGCACGCAAGGCATCTTCTGGCGCCGCAAGGACGTGCTGACCATCTCGTTACACGGTGACCCGCATTTTTGTACGCCCTTCTTCACCGGCCATGCGCACGAAGTCGGCGAAGGTGAAGGCCTGGGCTACAACCTGAACCTGCCACTGGCGCGCGGCACGCAGGACGAGGGATTCCTACAGGCGCTGGCGACGGCGAACGCCACCATCCGCGCATTCGCACCCGGCGCGCTGGTCGTGGCCCTCGGCCTGGACGCGCACGAGAACGACCCCTACCAGGCGCTGGCCGTCAGCACGCCGGGCTTCGCACGCATCCTCGGCGAGATCGCCCGTCTGGGTCTGCCGACCGTGCTGGTGCAGGAGGGCGGCTACCTGTCCGAAGACCTTGGCCCCAACCTAGCCAGCGCGCTGGGCGGCTTCGAGGCTGCCGCATGAGCGCCACCCATCCACCCGAAAGCACTCAGTGCGGAGGTATTCCCATGGATACACACGACCTGGACGCGGCCATCTGCGCGGCCCTGCCCGAAGCCGCAGTGCTGACCGCCCCAGCGGCGCCGGTGCAGGCCGACTGGGCTGCCGCCCTGCTGCAGCGCCGCTACGGACTCTCGGGCACGCTCAAGGCACTGACCGGCGAGCGCGATGCCAACTTTCTGCTGGAGCCGTCGGATGGCAGCGCGCGCTGCATGCTCAAGCTCTCGCACCCGGATGAAGACTCGCTGGTTGCCGACTTCCAGACCCAGGCCCTGCTGCACGTGGCCGCCACCGACCCGGGCCTGCCGGTGCAGCGTCTGCTGCCCGACCGGCACGGCGCCCCGTCGGTGCAGATCGAAGACGCCGAAGGCCGCACCCGTGTCGCCCGCGTGTTCAGTTACCTCGAAGGCCTGCCGATGCCGCAGGCACCGCGCTCGGCCGCGCAGCGGCTCAATGTGGCGCGCATGCTGGCCCGGCTGGACCTGGCCCTGTCGGGCCTGCGCCACGCGGCCGGCGCGCGTGAGCTGCCGTGGGA
>WSSedL1CaDRAFT_10000943_pt1 | contig 18696 bp, 22 predicted proteins | sample WetSurSL1Cattail_FD_9464 | JGI IMG/M metagenome (IMG submission 9464)
GTAAATGAATTGACTCATCAAAGTTTGGTATAATCCGATTAAATTTTTAAAAATATATTGAACCGTTGACCAACAATGAAATCCCGCTGCTTTCTATGGACAGCGGGATTCTTTAATGAATTCACTGTGATATTAGTGAAACTTACGAACTAAGCCGACAACTTTCCCCAAAATTTGCACATCCGTAGCAATGATCGGTTCAAAACGATCATTTTCCGGTTGCAGGCGAATATGATTTTGCTCTTTATAAAATCTTTTTACAGTAGCCTGGTCTTCCAAAAGGGCCACCACAATTTCACCGTTACTCGCTGCTTTATCCTTATTAACAATGACCAAGTCGCCGTCGAATATTCCGGCGTTAATCATGCTCTCACCTTTAACACGCAACATAAACACATCTTCAGTCCTTGTAAAATCTTTGGGAAGCGGAAAATAATCCTGAATATTTTGTTCGGCTAAAATTGGTTCTCCAGCAGTTACGGATCCTACAATGGGTACATTAATCATGTCCTTATATAACCGCTCGTGGAAGGAATCGGATCCGCCATAAAGAACTTCAATGGCTCTGGGTTTGGTAGGGTCGCGACGTAGATAACCGAGTTGCTCAAGTTTTTCCAGTTGCGCATGGACTGAAGAACTTGAACTGAGGCCTACGGCTTCACCAATTTCCCGAACTGAGGGGGGATATCCTTTTTTTTCAACTTCTTTGAGGATGAAATTCATGATTTCCTGCTGGCGTTCAGTTAAATCATCCATTGGCAACGACTCCTTTGCTACGTTTTAATCGGCCTCATTATATCATAAACAAAAAAGAATTACAAACATTTGTTCGTTTTTTTATTGACTAGAACGAACGTTCGTGCTATGATGATTTCAGCAGAACAAATGTTTGTTTGAAGGAGTGATTACTATATGAGTGTTTATGTTCAAGGTAGAAAATATCATTGGTCTTATAAAAAGTTTTTTATTCATTTGGCAATTATCGTTTTCAGTATAACCTTTTGGATGATGTATATTTCCAATGTGGCCAAGGCGACAAATGATAAAAAGACCATTGAAATAACAGTTCATCACGGCGACACTTTATGGTCGATTGCTCGCCGGATCGCACCCGATTCCGATCCCAGAGTTACCATTAAGCATATAAAAAATCAAAACCAAATATCAAAAAGCGCTTTAATTGCCGGACAAAAATTGGAAATTGAAGTTGCCAGTAATATATAAATAAATGAAATAAGAGAGAGGATAGTAACCATGAAGAATATCAAAAAGGACTCCGTTCCAAGCACTATAAAGATCAATTCCGAAATTCGCCATAAGGAATTAATGTATATGAGCAGCTATATGTCAATGATTATTAAAAAGGAACAATTGGCTGCCTTAAAAATGACAGGTTAAAATCATTATTGACCTTTTTTTAACAAAAGACTAAAACATTTGCGTATGTTTACCGAACGACTGCGCATACATACTGAACTGTTGCGTATGGTAACCGAACGACTCAGTATGCTTACTGAAGAGTTGCGCATGCATACTGAACTGTTGCGTATGCTTACCGAATGATTCAGTATGGTTACTGTACGATTGTGCCAACAATTGTGGCTACTTGCGCACAAGCCAGGCAGCAGAAATGGGCTAAGAAAGGTTTAATCCGCCTAATCGGGCGCCTTTTCAAAAAAGGCGATAAATTCTGAGAACCTTGTTTACCGCTTCATTTTTGGTCCTCATGACCCTATCCCCCTCATTATTTTCTTTCCACAACTAAATGGCATATTTTTAGGATCTCTGTTTTTGGGAAAAAGCTTAAAATCCCTGCTAGAAATGTTTATGAGGGGGATGAGGACGTAAAAAATGAAAAGGATGTTTTGAAAAAATATGAAACCAGAGATCGCAGAGACCATTCGCTGCAAAAAAATCGAAGGGATGCCCCATGGTTTGACACCAAGAAAGCTCAGCACACAAAAATCCTGTCAATCCGTCGCCTTTAAAAAAGGCAATTATTCCTAAAATCTTGGTCGGTTTTTTTATTCTTTAGCCCACATGGGCCACATACCCAACATGATTTTTTAAAATCCCTGGTAGAATAGTTTATGTGGGGTAGGTTGGGCAAGTGGGGCAAAAAATAAAAAGGGGATAAAAAGTTGAAATAAAAAGGAAGGACGAAGTTGAGGGTTAATTAATTTTGAACGCCAAAAACCTTTATTAAAATTGCTCTCTTGCCAACAGGGGACACCAGTTAATGCAATATGCGGAAGCAGCCTTGATACAAAAGGCAAATGTAAGAATTGCAAGTATCAAAAATAACTGTTGTTTAATACCCAGTTATATATTTTATTAATTTTATCTTTCTCCTTTTTATTTGCACGCTTGATTAGTTCGTTTAAAACATCAGATGGATCACAGTTTCTTCGAGCAGATTGCAATTTAATCCATTCAATATTTTCTGGAGAGAGAAGAGTAGTAAATATAATTTGATTTGGCAAAACGTATCACCTTTTCTATGAATTATTAGTTATTTTATCCTATAATCGTCAATATTTGGTTTTTCTTTAATGATTAATTATATTTAATCGAATATATAATGATGATTTGAAAATTCGGATCAGGATGGGCATGAACGGAGTTGGAAGATAGGGTATAAGCTTGAGTTTTAAGCGCATACTATTTTAATTGCTACATTCCTCCGTAAGAAGCTCTACTGTCAGTTTGAATTGGTGGGGCTTTATTTATGATTGAGAAACTTTTTAAACATGGAAGCGTTAATACAAATATGAGAACCATTTTTCATTATTATTTTACTTTACGCGCACCGTTTAAACACATATTCTACATATTATAGCCACAAATGGGGAGTATAATTAAGATACTTTTTTCAATCCTCCTTATTTTACATACCTTTTTAGGTGCCCTCTTCGGAGGGCTATTTTTTTGAAATAACCCAGATACTTCTAGCGAAATGTTGGATGAAAATGACAGAGTACAAGCTCAATATTTTGTTTAAGGGGCAAGGGATTTTTTCGACTGCTATTTTATTTGTTTGCAGGAAATTATAGGAATTTATAGAAAAAAATAATATTAATGGGTTTTTGAGAAAAATAATTTTAGAATATTTTTTATAGGATGACTGAAATTCCAAAGTTGGTTTGATGTAGGGGGAATTTTTTTGTTAGCCCAAATTGAAAGTATGGCAGTCAATGGTATTGATGGTTTTATTGTCCAAATCGAGGTAGACTTAGGCGGCGGAATGCCAAGTTTTGATATTGTAGGATTACCTGATTTGGCGGTCAAGGAAGCTCGGGATCGTGTACGGGCGGCAATTTCAAATTCAAATTTTGAATTTCATTATCACCGGATTGTCGTCAATCTGGCGCCTGCGAATATCAAAAAGGAGGGTTCCGGATTTGATTTGCCGATAGCGATCGGCGTATTAGCGGCCAAAGGAGAATTATGCCTAACTAAATTACCGGAAACGGTTTTTATTGGGGAGTTAGCTCTTGACGGGAAAGTTCGTCCGGTTAATGGAGCTTTATCAATGGCTATTGCTGCCCGGGAGGCCGGTAAAAAATATTTAGTGATTCCGGTCGAAAACTTGACTGAAGTTTCAGCTATTTCCGGCGTAGTCCCCATTCCGGTGGAAACATTGATTCAGGCGGTCGACTTTTTGGAGGGCCGTTCAAATGGAAAAGTTTTAAAGCCCGTTCAACATCAAGAAACCGCCGCTGTAGTTATCGATGAAGACTTGGCCGATGTCAAAGGACAAGAGCAGGCTAAAAGGGCTTTGGAAGTTGCAGCGGCTGGAGGGCATAATATTCTGATGATCGGCCCCCCAGGGTCGGGAAAAACGATGTTAGCCCGGAGATTACCGGGTATCCTGCCTTCCTTGGAACAGGAAGAGTCCATCGAATTAACCAAAATTTATAGTATCAGCGGTTTGCTTCCTTATGGAGTTTCCATGATTCAAACCCGGCCGTTTCGCTCTCCCCATCATACAACCAGTCCAGCGGGATTGATCGGTGGAGGTAGGATCCCTAGGCCGGGAGAGGTAAGCCTTGCTCACCACGGAGTGCTATTTTTAGATGAACTGCCGGAGTTTCCCCGTGAAGTCCTTGAAGTTTTACGGCAACCTATAGAAGATGGTCGGGTAACCATAGCTCGAGCTGCAACTTCTTTAACCTATCCAGCCAGATTTATGTTGGCGGCCGCGATGAATCCTTGTCCGTGCGGTTACTTTGGTGATTCGTTAAAGCTTTGTACTTGTACTCCTTTACAAATCCAACGTTATCAAGGCCGGATTTCCGGACCCCTGCTTGATCGGTTCGACTTACAAATTGAGGTACCGAGACTGGCTGAGTTTGAATTGGAAACAGTCCCCAAAGCGGAATCGTCTAAAATAATCCGTCAAAGGGTTGAAGCGGCCCGAGCTCTCCAGAGGGAGCGTTTTAAAGAAACTGCAACTTTTTGTAATGCCGGGATGACCAGTAAAGAACTTCGCGAATATTGTCAAGTTGGCCCTGATGGCAGGGAGTTACTACGCCAGGCGGTGCAAAGGTTTTCATTAAGCGCCCGGGCATATACCCGTATTCTTAAGCTCGCTCTCACGATAGCAGATCTGGATGAATCACCAAAAATTGAAATTTCCCATTTGGCCGAAGCAATTCAATACCGGAGCTTAGACCGAAAGGGGATAGGATGATTTTTTTGTATTGACAAAGGAGATTCTTCTGTAGGAAATGTATTTGTTGAGCATACTGATAAAACAGAAAGTGAGGTCCTATCATGGCAATCGATATTGAAGTTATAAAAAAAGCTTGGGAAATCCGGAAAAAAGGCACAAATAGTATGAAAGAAATTGCTGAACATTTTGGAGTTGATGAAAAGGAACTTTCGAGAAGTATAGAGGAAATAGTTAGGAAGGAAAACGAGTTATGATTTTTCGCCATTTTCTTTACATTTTCGGAAATCACTCATCATCCGATAAACCAATCCTATATCAAGGAGTCATTTGCCCGGCTTTTCAGCGAAGTATAAGATTTTGCCGGAGTGGTGTTTGACTTCAAATCCGGATCGACTGAAAGAAATTTAAAATCCAAATTTATTTTATTAAGTCGGCAATTTATTTTACCGATAATAAATATATGAGTATGATATAAAAGAAGGAGGATAAAGTCCATGCTTTCTAATGTTAGCAGTTCAAAACCTTCTCAATTGATAGATCCAAATCGAAAAATACGTCAATCTGAGATCAAACACAGTAAAGATGTCATCGATAACGGCGATGACTCGGACAATGGGCAGGAAAACGTTAATACGACTGATAATGGTGAAAAAGTGGCTAGCAGCCCAGACCCATCAACTGTGACCGACGCTTCTAATAATGCTACTAATCTGGTAAAAAATGGAGTCCCAATAAAAAAAATTGATGTAAAGGCTTAAATCGATATTTTAGGGCTGTCACAAGAGCCATTTTTTGCTAAATAAATACAAAAAATTATAAACATTATCTATTGAGCGATTTTAAATATCTTCGAAGAGCCTGCTTTGCTATATATAAAAGTACTGTTATGGTCTACCTTATCAACCCAATCAAGGTCAACCCAGGCGATATACTCAGCCGGGTAAAATCAACCGGATCAATATGAGCAGCCGGGGCAAGGTCAACCAGGCCATATAAAGGACCTGATGATCAACAACCCTATCGCTGTCAATCGTATACAGTCCGACAGGGAGATACTCTTAACACATTAGCAAGTCAATATGGAGTTTCAGTAAGTTCGCTTGCTTCTGCCAATCCGGATATTGGCCTAAAGCGTGGTCAGCGAATATGTATTCCGGTTGGCAGAAGAAGATAGTAACTTTTTAAAAGCTTTTTTTAAAAGACACTTTGAAAAACAAGTGTTTTTTGTTTAGCAAAATTCATTTGAGGGAGAATAAATAACAATCTGGGATAATCACACTATAAATGCTTAATTCGTAAAGATAATCTTGGATTGCAGGAGAGTATCTTTTTTTATTTTAAATATTGATGATTAAAAAAAACTGATATCCTTTGGACTTGGCTTTTAATAAATTTTTGAAAATGATTGCCAAAAAAATGTTTTTTTTCTAGGATACGAACCATTTCATAGTGACATAATGATTTTAGGAAATAAGTCTATAAGTGTTAATTCATTTTATTAGGAGGAAAAGGTTAATGCAAGGTAAAGTTAAATGGTTTAATGCTGATAAGGGATTTGGTTTTATTGAGCGAGAAGATGGCGATGATGTATTTGTGCATTTCTCAGCGCTCAAGATGGATGGATACAAGTCCCTAGAGGAAGGCCAAATAGTTCAATTTGATTTAACAAAAGGTCAACGTGGACCCCAAGCCGAGAACGTTACCAAGTTATAATATTTTGTAGTTAAAAGCCACTGATACTGAGTCCGGGATACTTTAATTGAGAGAAAGAACTGAGATTTGTAAAAATTGGTTTATTGTGGAGAATGATGATGGAAGAAAAAGTAAATGATCCAAAAGTAGAATTTAATAATGAAATCCAAACAAAGGAGACTAATAAATCTCCAGATACAAAAAATTCCTCGGATAATAATAAATCAGCAAAGAGTCTTGGGGATGGCCGCTGGAAATATCAAGGGAAGGTTTATAAAGAAGAACCTATCGGAAGAAGTTAGACCGGTTTGGCATCGTTTTCAATGCGTTACTTAAATCTTCTGTGCTGTTGATCTCATAATCAATTAACAGTTTTCGGATTAAGTCTCGATGCTTATAATTATTTTTTATGTAGTTTGGCCATATGTAATGTGTTTTCTCTTTTTCCAGCCTTTTTATTATACTTGTTTGGGATTTACAAACGGTACACGACCAATAGTTCTTAGTAAATAGGGTAGAAAAAATGAATTAATGGCTATGTATAGTGCTCATAGAGGCCAAAGGGGCATTATATATTTTTTACATTGAGAGTAAATAAAGGATTGAAGCATGAACAACTTAATTTTTAAAGAATTGAACCTATCAGATAATGTGTTAAGAGCTATTGCCGAAATGGGATTTGAAGAGGCCACGCCGATTCAATCCCAATCAATTCCTCATATTTTAAACGGGCGGGATATTATAGGCCTAGCTCAAACGGGAACCGGTAAAACCTGTGCTTTTGGAATTCCCGCCATTGAACGGGCGGATTCTGAAAACGAAGGGATTCAAATATTGGTTCTTTGTCCTACCAGAGAACTTGCTATTCAAACTGCAGAAGAATTAAAAAATGTCACTAAATATAAAAAGGGCATTCGAATTCTACCGATTTACGGCGGTCAACCCATTGAGCGTCAAATAACGGCCCTGAAGCAACGTCCACAAATCATTATCGGAACACCGGGCCGAATCATGGACCATATGAGACGGCATACTTTAAAACTGTCGAATTTAAAAATGTTAATTCTTGATGAAGCTGATGAGATGCTCAATATGGGTTTTAGAGACGACATCGACATTATTTTGGAAAAAATTCCAGAAGAGAAACAAACCATTCTCTTCTCTGCTACTATGCCGAAAGAAATAATGGAGTTAACCACCAAATATCAGAAAGATCCGGTTTTAATCAAAGTTCTTCACAAAGAGCTGACGGTTCCTAATACCGAACAATTTTATCTGGAAGTCGCTGAACCCAGCAAGCCGGAAGTAGTTTCCAGATTGATTGATACCTACAATATAAAGCTGTCACTCATCTTTTGCAATACTAAAAAACGTGTGGAGGAATTGGCATCTCTCTTACAGTCAAGAGGTTATGCAGTCGAAGCTCTTCACGGAGATATGATCCAATCTCAACGGGATAAGGTTATGTCGAAATTCAGGAAAAGATCTATCGATATTTTAATTGCTACTGATGTGGCAGCCCGTGGAATTGATGTGAATGATATTGATGCGGTTTTTAACTATGATATACCCAGCGATGAGGAGTATTATGTCCATCGGATTGGAAGGACAGGTAGAATAGGAAAAGCCGGAAAAGCATTTACTCTTGTATCCGGAAGAGGATTATATAAATTAAAAGAAATTCAAAGATATACAAAATCCCAAATTCGGCTATTAAAAGTGCCCACCTTGATCGATGTAGAAGAAAATAAAATTCATAAAGTAATAGATGAACTGAAAACAACTATTTCCAGCGGACATCTTACTAAGTATGTGACCGTAATTGAGAATTTGTTGGAAGATGTAAGCTTCGAAAATGATCCGGATCATTATCTTACGAACTTAGACATTGCCGCTGCCTTTTTAAAAATGACTGTTGAAAAAAGCAATAATCCAGTAACTTCAGATTTTAGTGATTTTAATTATCAAGATATTCATAAAACTGCTATTATGAAGAATGGAAAAAGAACCTCATTTCGTCCAAAAAGTTTTTATAAACAACATGATCAAAGACGGAGAAATTATGAACCAAATTTACAGATTCCACATCAAGTTGGCCCAGGTTAAAAGATAACCCTTAGCCTAAATTCCCGAAAGCCTAATTTTCATTGCTATCCAGAACTTGGCAAGCTTCTTTCGAAAAGTAAACCTGGACATTTTGGCCGGTCTCCGGAATTTTGATATCAGGATTGTTAAAAGTATCGATCTGAATTTTCTGTTCTCCAATACAAACTGATAAACGGACAATGGCTCCCAAAAGATTCACATTGGACAGGATACCGGATAGACAATTTTCATTTTTATATTCCTGTTTTAACGTCAGTCTTTCGGGACGCAATCCAATGGATACCTGTTCGCCCTTTTTATAGGAGAAAGCTCCACCTGTTGTCACCGGTTGCCCGGATATAATCAGTTTACCATTGGAAGGTTCCGCTACTTCCGCCTTCAGGCAGTTTAATGTTCCAATAAAAGATGCTACGAACATTGTTACAGGATAATGATAAATCTCGGTCGGAGTTCCTATTTGTTCGATTCTGCCTTCCTTCATTACGACGATTCGGTCAGAAAGAGCAAGGGCTTCTTCCTGATCGTGGGTAACATAAATAGTCGTAATCCCCAGTTTCTTTTGGACCGAACGAATTTCCTGTCGTAGATTAAGACGAATTTTAGCATCTAAAGCTGACAATGGTTCGTCAAGCAATAAAACTCGAGGTTCTATTGCCAATGCCCGGGCAAGCGCAACACGTTGCTGTTGGCCACCGGATAACTGGTGGGGATAACGGCTTTGAAGCCCCTCCAAATGGACTATTTTGATGAGCTGCTCAGCTCGTTCCAATAAGATTTTTGAATGAATACCCGCTATTTTTAAACCATAGGTTATATTTTGAATGACATTCATATTGGGAAATAAGGCATAATTTTGAAAAACCATCCCGACGTGCCTGCGGTGAGGAGAGACATTTTCCATATCCTGACCATCAATTCGGATCCGGCCTGAAGTCGGTGTTTCAAAGCCTGCAATCATCCGTAATGTGGTTGTCTTTCCACAGCCGCTACCGCCCAGAAAGGAAACAAACTCTCCCTTTTGAACATCCAGGTTAAAATTTTCCACGGCAATCTGTTTACTAAAATTTTTTCGAATACCTGTTAATTCAAGAAAAGCCATTGTTTTCTCCTCGAATTTTTAATAAGGGTACCGCAACAAAGGTAACTCCTTAAATCCTTTCATAAATATAAGTTAATCATTTCGATAATCAATTGGCAAAAAATTTCTTTAATGCGCTTCACTCGAAATATTACTTTTACATGTAAAGCCGTAGGCAATCCAACGGATTACGGCAATCGAAACCCAGGTTAATAAGTAACTGAAAATGGAAAGCGCTGCCGGTTCATAAGCTAGATCCCGTCCAACGAGTGCCATATAAGGGCCAAAAGCCGGCCAAGCCAACATTACGGCAAATGTTAATTCGCCCATTACAATGGAAAAGGTTATAAATGCAGCAGATAAGAGACTCGTCCGAAGATTCGGCAGGATGATTCTCAAAAAAGTAATCATTTGGTTTGCCCCAAGGCTCATCGATGCTTCCATAAGTGATTTTAAATCCATTGACCGGAGGCCGGTATCAATTGATCGGTAAATATAAGGAAATGCCAGCACTATATAGGCTGCAACAAGAAGGATTGGATTTGTCACCAGTAGTAACGGAGGTCTGCCATATAGACGGATTAGTCCAAAAACTAGTACGATTGGGGGGATAACAAAAGGAAGCATCATACAGGTTTCGATTAGCGGCCGGATTTTTGGGAATTTCCAATGAATTAGAAAGACCGTGGGTACGATTAGTGCAAATCCAGCTAAGATGGTAAATATAGCCATTTCTGAGGAAAAAATGAAAGATTTTAAAAAGCCGGGATCTTTAAATACATTTTCATAAGCGAGGAAGCCAAGGGATCCTTTTTCTCGTCGTAATGAAAATAAAAACGTAGCGAGGAGTGGAATAAAGAAATAAAAACATCCAAGTCCAACCCAGAGCCAAGACCAAAATTTACGTATTTGAATCATTGTATCCACCGCGAATATATTTTTTGAAGCCATGTATAAACAAAAATAAGAACTGTCATCAAAAAAACCATTCCTAGGGCCAAAGCATAACCTAAATTCGGATCATGCAGGACGTCGCCTCTGATTTGAGCTCCAATTAAAATGGGAATTATATTTAACAGGCCCCCTGTTAGAGCATAAGCTGTAGCATAAGCTCCGAAAGCATTTCCAAAAAGAAGAATGAATGAAGCCAACAAAGTTGGTGCTAGTATTGGCAATGCTACAGTGCGCCAGTATTGAAAGGAAGTAGCCCCCAAATTTTCGGCTGCTTCGCGCCATTGCTTTTTCATTCCTTCCAATGCAGGAGTAACAATCAGAACCATCAAGGGAATTTGAAAATACATGTATGTAATGGAAAGGCCCCAGAAACTATATAGATTGAAGCCTCGATCGTAGATATTGATACCGAAAAGAGATTGCAACAAAACGGTAATCATACCAACCCGACCTAGGGTGGATATAAATGCAAAGGCAAGGGGCACACCTGCAAAGTTGGAGGCCACTCCGCAAAAAGTATTAATAAATCCCTGAACAAAATGGGGGAGGGCTCCCAATGTGATACCATAGGCAAGTAGAAAACCAAATAACCCCCCGCCCAGTGCAGTTACCAAGCTAATCTCGATTGTGAGTAAATAAGAATGGATAATATCCGGCCTGGTCAAATTATAGATATTATGAAAAGTAAAATTTCCCAGTTTGTCTTGAAATCCTCCAATTAAAAGAGAACCAGCTGGGAAAATTATAAATCCCAGTGTAAATAAAATAAACGGCAATAGTCCAATGACGGAAAGATTTTTGAATAGGGGCGCTAATGCGCCCCTAGATTNATTTTTAGTTTTCATTGTTTTGTTACATTAACCTGTACAACTCTATCCCAGTCTGAAACGATGGNTTTCTTAGCAATTTCTTGTTGTTCTAAAGTAGGGAATAAAGCTTTTTCATATGCTTTGGCTGGGGGCATCTTAGCAGCAATATCAGCGGGGATAACTTTCCGTTTTACTAAGTCTTGATAGCGGATGGGGTGACCATAACCCTTTAACCAGATTAATTGGCCTTCATCGGAGTAAAGAAATTCCATCCAGAGCTTCGCAGCATTTGGATGCGGAGCATAAGCACTAATTGCCTGGATATATACACCAGCCACCACACCCGTCTTGGGAATAACGACTGCAATTTCTGGGTTGCCTGCAGATTTATCACGATTGGCCAGTGCGTTATAATCCCAGCGGACCGTGATCGGAGTTTCACCAGAGGCAACAGTACCGGGAACAGCAATAACTGGAACAAAATTACCCGCTTTGTTCAGTTTACTAAAGAAATCAAGACCCGCAGTGGCATTTTCATATTTTTTCCCCATACTGATGGAAGCGGCGCCAATAGCCATAATAGCCTGATTAGCGATTCGGGGATCACCGGCCAGAGCAAACTTACCCTTATATTCAGGTTTTAAAAGATCGCTCCAGTCAGCGGGTGAAGTTTTAATGATGCTCTTGTTGATCTCAAAAGCTAAAACTCCATAATAATCGCCATACCAGTAACCATCAGAATCTTTGACATTAGCAGGAATGGTATTCCAAGTCGAAACCTTATAAGGTTGGATCAACTTATCCTGTCTTGCCTGAGGTCCGAAGGAAAGACCAACATCGATAACATCGGGTGCTTGCGGTCCCTTGTTACCCTTATTTGCCTGGATGGCTTCAATTTCTTCACCAGAGCTGCCATCAGGATTCAGTTCATTGACGCTAATGCCATATTTTTTGGAAAAGGTTTGGATCATTTCGCCGTAATTCACCCAATCATGGGGAAGGGCGATTACGGTCAGTTGACCTTCTTTTTTGGCGGCCACAATCAGAGGAAGCATTGATTTGGAGTTTTCGTTAAAGTTTTGAGCAAAAGCCCCCCAAAAAATAGAACCGAATAATAAAATTCCGATGAGGCCCAGCACAAAAATTTTGATTCTCGAAACGCGCATTATAAAATTCTCCTTTTCACCTTGATTTACAATTTACTTGTTAATCATCAGTACTCTATTAAAAAATAAACCATTATTGTTAAGTTAAGATTAGCTTTTGGGGATATCTACTTTAAGGAAAGAATAAAACCGAATTGCGGAGGGTATTACATTAGAATAAAAACAGCACCCTAAGACATGCTAGGGTGCTGTTTTTAAAAAAAAGAGGAACGAAAATCGCATTAGGAAAAAACATCCATCAGCAATAGCCCATTTAAAAGACACCCCCAGAAAAATTATTTCGGATTCTTTTATAAAGTATATTTAGGTATCTTTTTGGCCGATAATGTGATAATGAAATTTTGTAATATGACTTAGATTTATTACTTTTAAATCAAAAGGCTTTTAATTTGACATATCTCACAGATAATTTTGATAAATTGGCTGGTAATGTCAGGAAATGGATTTGTCAAAAAGCGTTTGATTCGTTACAATACAAATTGTAATGCAAACAGAAGTAAACGGAATTTTATTGGCTAAAATTGGAGGTATGGAATCAATGGGAAGGTTAAGACTTCAACCACGAGAATTTAGGCTACGTGCCGGCGCTCGTAGCGAAGTTGATCGAAGATTTCTACAGATTGTCAATCATTTGCCTGAGAATGTAAACCTAAGCGAATTTATAAAGAAAACAGTCGTGACTTATTACAACGAACAAAGCAAACTCTCAGAAGCTGATAAATTACAGCAAGATTTTTTCGAATTGCAGGAGCAGATCGACCAATTTGTAGAAAATTTAAGAAAAACTATAAAAATAGTTTCAAATGAAGAAAAACCAAAAATTGCTGCCATTAAAGAGCAAATGGGAACCCTTTTAAATCAACTTCATGAAAGCATGGAGAAAGTTTCCTAATGACCATTTCATAGGTGCTCTTACTATGGGAGGAGCACAAAATGGTTCAAATTCGTCAAATGGGGTTTGAGTCAACAAAGTCGGGCGAATATCATTTAAACGATTTCGACATATTTCCCAGTTGGTGTCCCGAAACGAAGCATAGATGATTTCAGTACCATCCGGCGACCAAGACGGCCACCGATCAGCACCGGGGTTCATGGTCAAACGATTCAACCAGCTACCATTAAGATTTGATACGTAAATTTCTTCATTACCGTCCCGCTTCGAAACAAATGCAATTTTAGAACTATCCGGGGACCAAGCAGGATATTGCTCGTCTGCACTTGATTTAGTAAGGTTAAAAAGTCCGCTGCCATCACTTTTAGTAAGATAAATTTGATACTTTCCGTCCCGCTTGGAACGGAAAGCAATCCATCGGCCGTTTGGCGACCAAACCGGTGAGTCATCCGATGAACTATTGTTGGTTAAATTTGTCTGGTTACTTCCATCGGAATTCATTTTATAAATTTCTTCATTACCATTTCGATTCGAAACAAATACAATCTGACGACCCTTTGGGGACCATGCCGGATCCCAATTATCGGCAGCAGAATCAGTCATTTGCTGCAAATGACTGCCATTTGAGTTAATGACAAATACCTGTAAAAAATCATCGACTTTAGCGACAAAAGCTATTTTTTTACCATCATGGGACCAAACGGGGCTCGAATTATTACCGCCATGTGTTAAATGTTGCGGTTTACCATTATAAAGATTAATGATACAAATATCTGTATTATCGTCAGCATCACTGATAACAAAAGCTAATTTTTCGCCGTCCGGTGACCATCGGGGATTAAATTGCCATTGGGATTTAATAGTGAGATTTAAATGGTCGGTGCCGTCCGACTTAATTAAATGAATCTGTTCACGTTCTTCCGGCATAGCTGTGAAGGCAATCCAATAAACATTTTGACCGCACCCGGAGAGCAATATACATAATGATATAAACAACCCAGTTATTATAAGCTTTTTAAACATCAAGGTCACTTCCACAAAAATTCACATTGAAAAAGCCCCATGGGGCTTTTTATTTTCCAAATTGAATATTGCTGATTTCATCTTCACATTCTTTTAATTTATCAACAATCATCGCTAGACGATTTGAAAATTCACCGTTTTCCTTTAAAAGATCAAGTAATATGACGCGAGATTTTCCCAATTCATTACTGGCCATAATTAACTTAGCGATTTGTTCTCCTGTCATTAAACGAACCTCGATTCTTTAAAAAAGTAATTATAAAAATCAATTTTGTAAGAATATGACAATAAAAATATGCAAAAATGGAATTTATTACATTCACAATTTAATTTTACACTGCCTATTCGAGTTTAGCAAGGAAAAGCTATCAATCAATACTAAATATTTCTATATTATTTGGAATATGTATACGTGGGAAGGAAGAGTATTGAAAATGTATAATATAAAAGCTTATTAAAATCTCGGCTTTGAATATGGAGGAAACATGAAATCCACTATTAACTTCAGAGTAAGGTATCAAGAAACAGACAAAATGGGAATTGTTCATCATTCAGTCTATTTAATCTGGTTTGAAATGGGCCGAACTGAATGGTTACGACAGCATGGTTTTACTTATCGGGAGTGTGAAGAAAAAGGATGGTTATTGCCTGTGGTAGAAAGCGGGGTTAAGTATTTAAATTCGGCAAGGTATGACGACCTTATATCCATCGAAACGATTTATATCCCTGAAAAAGGTGCTGACTTCCGATTTGAATATATAGCGCGCCTTGAAAATGAAGGTCCCATTTTAGCCACTGGCTTTACAAGGCATGTCTGCCTGGCAAATAATAACCGTATAGATAAAGAAGCAACCAAGCAATTAAAAGCTATCATGAATTAATTCTATCAATAAGAGGCATCTAAAGATCTATTTGAGATGATCTTTGGATTTTGTCTTTAGTTGTTCACCGCCTTGTCATGCAAGACATATCATGTATCAGAAAAGTATACCGCTTCGCACAGGATTATTCTAAAATGTCCATTATTTGTGCACATAGAATCAATGAAATTTTTTAACCAAAAGCCTTTAATCATTATAGGTTTTTTTATAATACTTGAACTTGCACGAAATTGAACTCCTCCACCTGGGCGAAGTTGGTTGGAGGAGGAGAGGTATGGCACCGTTAATGAATGGCAACAGCCTGCCTGATCCGGTAGAGAGGTTGAGCCCACGTGAAAAAGAAATATTACCACTCGTTGCCCAGGGTTTAGATAATCGTCAAATTGGCAAAATGCTTTTTATAAGTGAAAAAACAGCTAAAAATTATATCACTAGTATTCGCAAAAAGCTTGGGCTTGCAAACCGGACTCAAATTGCTCTCTATGCAATCAGGGAAGGCCTTATTGACGTGAATCAAAAAAGCACTTAATTTTGTGGGCCGTAAGGCCCATAATATTTAATAGTAGGTCCAATGTTTATTTAATACAAATACGAAATAAATACGAATTATATTGTTTCAGCTTTTAGCTTTTTTGATCTGTAAATTGTAAAGAGTTACCCCATAAGATACCTCAATTTCCCGATTTTTCTTAAAGGAAATTGCTTAATCAAACAGAACTTACAAGTGCCGAAATAGTTAAGGGATAGGGGGAAAATTACAGGTTATGTCTGCAACGAAAAGTTGCAGACGCGTTATTGAAAAAAACAGACAAACTTACACACTAACATTAACTGCAGAATAGGTGATAACATGAGTTGTAACCAACACACTAAAAATCAAAAAATTAATTTGGCATGCTTTTCACTACTGATCACTTTTTTCATTATTATAATCACTCCATCTTTGGCTAAAGCAAATGACATCAACAATAATTGCGGTTCTATTTTAAGCAAGGAATGGCATTCTGTAGTTGGAGCCTCCATGACTACTCTAAAGCAGGCAATAACCGGGAATACGGATACTGATACTTCTCTGAATGGTACTTTATCCGTCGAAGAAACTCAAATGATTTCCTTCATAAACCAGGAAAGAGCGAAAGCTGGTTTAAATGAATTAGTCATTGATAATTCTTTGGTTAAGTTGGCTAAGGAAAAAAGCATGGATATGGTATCTCATAACTATTTCGGTCATAATTCTAAACAACTGGGTACCATTTATGATCGTTTACAGCGAGAACAGATTTTTTATCAAAGTGCCGCCGAAAATCTCGCTGGTAGCGGAAATGTTCGTAAGGCGGAACAATATTTGTTTTCTAGTCCCACGCATCGTTGGAATATTTTGAATCCGGGATTTACAAAAGTGGGTGTAGGGATTGTTCATGGTGGCCCGTTTGGCGCAATGATTACTCAGCTATTTCTGGGGTAAACAGAAATACCAATGGCCTAAGTCCGAAAACTTGTCGAAGGATTATGATTTTTTACCGCAATCATTTGATTGCGGCTTTTTTTTACTTTACCTGAATTATTTAAGAAGCGTTTTTTACAATGAAACCGGCGATGTTTGGCACCCAATCTGGAATGGATGGAATGAGGAAAAAGGTTTTTTTGAAGAAAATCAGCCCAGGAAAAAATCATAAACAAATGGTTGAAATCAAATCAGCAATGGTAGAAAAGAGTCTGTCAAGTTTTGACCCTTTTACGTATTTCTAAATTCTATTTTCGTAAATCATCCGTTTATTTAAGATCTCCTGCAAAATAATTTTGCAGGCCGCCAAAATTATTTTTGCCATCGGAAATATTGCTTTGGGGATCGTCAAAATGATTTCTTCCATCAACAAAATTGTTTCGCGCATCTCCAAAATCATTTTTGCCATCCGCAATATTGCTTTGGGGATCAACAAAATGATTTCTCCCATTCGCAATGCTGTTTTGTACATCAACAAAATGATTTTGGCTTTCATTTTGATCTATTTCTGCCGGAACATGAAAATCTTAGTTTATGGCTTTTATTTTTTGGCCCTCTTGCCCCTCATTCCCCTCATCGGTTTTTCTTTCCCAGTTAGTTGCCATATTGGGTTGACTGTATTTTTTGGAGGCGGCTTAAAATCCCTGCTAAAAATGTTTATGAGGGGCAGGAGGGGGATGAGGGCATCAAAAAATAAAAAGGGTGGTTCCATCAATAAGTGTTTCCATGAGATAGATTGATCCAAAGCTCGATGGATATGGCACATACTTAGACGATTGCATATACTGTAATAGAAATTTACACCCCTTTTAAAAATGCAGAATTCGGTAGGTAATTACCGGATTGAAACGAAGGGAGGTATAAGGAATGGAAATGGAAGAAGTCAAGGATGAGGTCTTTAAAAAGAAATCCAAAAAGAGAAAGAATCCCAACTCCAAATTAGAAGGAACGGATCCAATAATTATTGTTTCAGATCCAAATGAACCAATCGATTTTAAGGAGCCACAGATTCTGAAAGACATTCAGGAAGTCAAAAAATCTAAAAGTTCTAAGAAAACTATTAAAAAGAAGATAACTTCAACTTCAAAAAGAAAAAAAGGAGTTGATGATAATATAAAAATTAAAAATGATCTGGAAACTAATATTGAAGTACCAGTTCAAACTGTAAAATTAACAATAGATAAAATCGTGAAAATGGTTGATCAATTAATTGAAGAGGCGGAATCTCAGCCCACGGGTCAGGCTGAGGATTCAAATGAAGCGGTGGAGGAAATAGCCGAAAATATGCAAGAAGATAACCAAAATCTAAATAAAGAGGATTCCCAGGATTTACGGGAAAGTCCACCTATGGTTTTAGAATCTGCGGATCCGGTTTTCATTGAAAGTTCAAAGGTTGAAATTGCAGAAGAGGTAATATTGCCTTTAGCGGCAATTAAAATTAGGAATATCGTTGGTAAAGTTAATAATTTAACAATTGAAATCATTCCCAATAAAGTCATTGTTCAAGGCGTTGTTCATGATCAAATATTTTTTGTAGGTAACGATGGAATTGTTCACCACCAAGCCAGTGATGAAAATTTCAGTGCTTTTTTGGATATTCCCGGTGTCCAACCCGGAATGAATGGCTATGTAACAGCAGAGATTGAAGATACTATCTCAGATTTGGCATCGGATGGTTTAAGCTTTCTTCTAAAAACAGTACTGGAAGTCTTCGTGAAAGTAACCGAAACAGTTCAACTTAATTTAACAGCGGGTAATGGTCCAACACTTTATTTAAAACGGGTTGTTGGCGAAAATCCCACCCAAACTCTGGTGGAAGCAGATTTAACATTGGCCACGCCCGCTATTAAAATCGATGAAATTGTCGGTAGTATTCGTGATCTGAGTATCGAGACGATTCCTGATAAAGTTATTGT
>WSSedL1CaDRAFT_10000944_pt1 | contig 18688 bp, 13 predicted proteins | sample WetSurSL1Cattail_FD_9464 | JGI IMG/M metagenome (IMG submission 9464)
CTGAGTTAGCACATCGTCAGGAATGATTATGAGTTTTTTACCTCTGATGAGCGATTCTGCTGGTTTAACCAAACGATTGTAAAGGCGGTTTGCCAGGTTCGCGTATGATCTTACAGCTGTGTCCATTAAATCATTGTAAGAAAAACCCGAAAGCTTTTTACGGTATGTTTCTACATCAGTAAAGAATTTGTTATCCAATGAATCCGTAAATATTTTAAAATTATTGCGAGTTAGCAGGAAAATAACCAGCTTATCAGCAGAGAGCGAGTATTGCAACATGGCTTCATTTGGTTGCAACAGCCTTTGCAATGAATCGGCACCAATTACCTCATCATTATAATGTGCATTGTAATATGTGGGAAAATTCAGTTTGAAAATCCGGATAAGGCTGTCCTGCCGCATCTTAAACCCGTATAAGGTGTTTAGTGTTTTGTCAATGCGCTCCAAGTCCGGTTTTCGAGAATTATATTCAGCAGCTAATGTTTTGGAAAGTAACTCGGATTTAGTCCACAGCATGTCTTCTTCTTTTTTGAGAGAACCTGGCAAAAAGTTCATCTTGTAAGCATTTATTCCCCTAACTGTCGAAAGTAGCATGGAAGCCTTGCTTTTTTCAGCATATTCAAAAGCTTTCTTGCAATACTTCTGTTGACTAGTAATTTGGTACAAATTGTAACAAGTCTTGATGATATAATTGAACCTGTGTTTGATGAGGTCGGCGTATGCATATCTTTGATCGTCGCGAGGAAGGCTCATTTTATATCGATGGGAAACCGTAAAAGAAAGTTCCCAATTAGCAAGGCAACCCTGTAAGTCGCGTAGTTTTTCAGCTTGGGTTTTTCTCAATTTTGAGACTTCATACAAAGCTTCTGCCTTATTATTTAATGCCGTTGCTAAAGCCTTATCATCAATTGATTTCGAAATATCGGGTAATGCGTAATAATTATCGCAATACTTACTATCAATAAGCGAGTAAACGTTACAATGATAATAATATAGAGATTTGGAGAAATCGGATTTAGCATACCAGTAAAAGAAGGCTATTTCGCTATATGCAATATTGGTATTGTAGTTTACACGTTTAAAGTATTTTAAAGCATATTTCAGTAAGATTTTATTAAAATATTCTGTTTTGTCGTAATCACCTGCATCAGCGTAAAATTTTGAAAAATTCAGCAGGCTATAAAAAGAATTGTTATAATTATAGTTTAGCAGAACTTGATTGCAAATTTCGTAGGCTTTTGTTTTTCTGCCTGTTTTGAGAAAACTATGGGCAGTCAAAATTTTTTGATAATCGTTCAAAAACTTTTTCTCGCAGCTATCTGTCCAGTTTACTACCTGGTCGTATTGTTTTAAATAATAATAGCACTCTATCATATTACCAACAATTTCCACCTTGTTACCCAATCCCGAGCGACAGGCATTATAAGCCTTCAGATATGAATTCAATGCTTCCTGATTTTCCAATTGATTAGAGGATATTTCTCCTTTGACCAAATAATAGTAAGGTAAATAAGCTTTTAATAAACTGTTTTTCTCGAGAATATCTGATAACCGTTGAAAATACAAATTGCCAGTATCCGTTCTGCCTATGTTCCAGAGAGAAACGGTGATAAAGCGATAGCAATAAAGCCAGTATTGATTGGGTATATGGTTATGTTCGAAGCAATAAAGTGACTTTTCAAAATAGCTTATACATCTATCGTATTCGCCATTGTCATAAGCGAATTTCCCTAACATAAAATAACTAAGGCCATAGGCATAACTTGCTGTGCCGTTTTGAGAATTCAATTCCTTTATTATCTTTTCGATACTTATGCTTTCATTTTTTTTAGGATATAAATTATGTTGTGTATCAGCAAGGTATATTCTTAGTATATACTTTAATTGATGAGGTAGTGTATTGTTTTTGAGGGCTTCTGTTAAAAATTTATGTGCATTTTTGTAAGCATTTGTTTTATAATAGTATAGCCCCAAATAAATATGCTGAGGGGGCACTAAAAAGTTGCCTTTTAAATATATCTCTGCAATTTGCCTGGCTGCCTGTGCCTGGGTAAATTGATCCTGCATTAAGTTAACGAAGGCTATGTTATACCAGGTTTTGGCTAAATTGGTACTGTCTGCCTTGATTCTATAGCAATGCGAAAGCAGGTATGAATAATATAGGCAACTGTCTAAGTGGTAAGAGGAAAAATTTTGGTTAATACGTTGTAGGCATACTTCGGTTTTGGGTATTGCCCGTAACGTGTTGCTGTTTAGCAACAATAATATTTGTAACATACATGATAGTACCTTAACCCGCATCATCTATTGATATTCAAATATTAGAATGTCTGATTAGTTCACGCTGAAACTTGTTCATGACAAATTTATAATTTTTCTACGGTTGTACCGCATGTTTTGATCTACATCTGCGGGAGGTATTTGGAAGGACTGAATATTAAAAGACGCCATTTGCTTTTCATTCATGCAGGAGGTTGCACTCTACCTTACAAATTGGACGGCTTGCGATTCATCTGAGGACTGAAATATTGACTGCAACAATCTTTTAATTGGTTAAATTTTAGGTGGATTTTTTGCACGCCAATTTTTTGAAAATGAACAAGTCTAAAATACTTTGGTGAAAGTTTTTATTTATCTAACAAATTTTGTATATTTACTATACATAAAACTTATATTATGAAAAATGTTGAAGTAATTTCACTCGATTGGGCAGGCAGAGTGCCTGATCCCCCAGATCAGCCCAAGCACTGATCGAAATCCGACATTTACGTTTGTCGGTAAGTTAAGGCCAAACCGCCAGTAGCATGGCAATTGTAAAAAAAATATTAATCTGGCGGGGAGTATGTTAACTCCATACAAGCTAAAAGAAAATTAAAAAGTCCGGAAAATATCACGGACTTTTTTTATTTTGTCAATTTGTCTAGAAAAGACAGTTTGAACTATTGCAAATTAAAAATTATCAAAAAAACTAATGCAACTCGATATTAATAAAGCCTTTCAGGTGTTAAAAGACGGAGGAATCATCCTTTATCCTACTGATACCATATGGGGTATAGGCTGTGATGCCACCAATGCTGATGCTGTAAAAAAAATTTACAAGCTAAAACAACGAAATGAAACTAAAAGCATGCTTGTTCTGGTGGAGGATCCGAACAGGATACTTAGACATGTTAAAGAAATACCTGAAATAGCATGGCAACTCATAGAAGTAAGCGATAAACCCATGACAATCATTTACCCGGGAGCTATAAATCTTGCACAAAATCTGATTAATGACGATGGAACGATTGGAATTAGGGTGGTGCATGATGAATTTTGTGAGAAGCTTCTTGCTAAACTGAATCGTCCAATTGTTTCTACTTCTGCAAACATAAGTAATCAATTCGCTCCAGCTATTTTTGATGAAATTACAGATGAAATAAAAAATGGCGTTGATTACATTGTAGCATGGCGTCAGGAAGATACTTCTAAGGCAACCCCCTCATCCATTATCAAGGTTGGATTGGGTGGAGAGATTGACATTATTAGACAATAACCTTGAAAGCTTTGCTTCTTTGAGAAGCAAAGCTTTTCAAAGCATTGTAAATTATTACAAACTCATCTCCTTAATTTTCCCGGATCCGCTAACACTGGCATCAATTAAAGGTTTTCCGGAATAATATACATCACCGCTGCCGGAAACTCTGGCGGAAAGTTTAGTGGAAGCATTTATCTTACAATTTCCTGATCCGCTTATATGAACATCAACATTTTGAGTTAAAAGTTCACTTGCCAGGACATCACCAGACCCGGAAATGTGAATTTCGTGTCTTTGCGTTGCTGCACTTTTTCCGGATAATTTGATTTTCCCGGAACCGGATATGTGCGAACTGATGCTGCCTGCTTTCAGATCAGATATTTCCAGCGACCCGCTACCTGATATGTGAAGATCTAAATTGTCGGTGCTTATGGTATTCTGAGCTATCACTGATCCGGAACCACTTATGTGGAGATTTTTAACGGATTCCATAGTGATGTAGACAGTTACCTTATTCATGTGCCAACTTCCTGGTTTAGATCTGATTTTTAATGTTGAACCATCTATTTCAGTAATGATTTTTTCAAGATCATTGGCATTACCTTCAATGGTTACATTTTGAGGAGATCCTTGAGTTAGTTTAACATCAGCCGAAATTCCCAGTCCGATACCATCGAATTTCTCAACTGTGCGCACATCTTTTTTGAATTTATCATCCTGTCGGCTTGAAGAAGACGTTGAAATATTGCAATTGAATGCTGTCAGGCTCAATGTACCTATCAAAATAATAGCGATATAAGTTGTTCTCATACGATTAAATTTTTAATGGATTATCTTTTATTGAAAAGACGAAAACAAAAATAATTTGCTGCATGAAAAAACCTAAATTTTTCGGAGTGGACTCAAAATAAATCAAAAATATTTTAAAGGTCCAGCAACCCCTCGGGGGCTATAATTATAATTTCCTTTTTTTTATGATTGACTTTAACAATTATTTCCTCGTTAGCTGGAATAAGCATTTCGTGATTATCTTTTAAAACGCGGAATAATAAATTTTCATTATAATTAAGTACTTGGTCAACAATACCAACCAAGCCTTTTTGTTTGTCTATAACCTGATAGCCGGTTAAGAGATCTGAATCAGCGTTTTCCTCTAACTTGTCAGCCAGTTTTTTTAACTGAAAAACGTTACAGGACACAAATTCTTTTGCTATGTCAGAACTATTAACATCTTTAAAGCTAATAATAGCAGTATTGTCTGCAGTGATGTTAACGGAGTTAATAAAAAAAGGAACCAATAATCCCTCAATTTCGAGGAAGATTGATTCCCATTTTTTAAATTCTTCACTTAAATAAAAATCCGATGCAAAAACAAATTCTCCCCGAAAGCCATGAAGCTTGGCAAGGATACCAATTATTTGACAATCGGACTTATTAAGACTCAATTTTTACGAATAAGTGACGTGAAAATTGCATGTTCATTGACACCGAAAAATTATTCGGCTGCAGGAGTTTCTGTTTCAGCGTCTGCTGGTTGTTCTGCTGGTTCTGATGCTTTTTCTTCAGCTTTAGCAGCAGCAGCAAGTTTTTTAGCAATGGCTTGGGCTCTTTCTTCTTTCACTTTAGCCTCAGCTTCATGACGTTGATTTTTAACAGTTGCTTTGTCTTGTTCTGCTTTATCCTTCTGAGCTTGAATTTTGGAGTCCTTGTCGTTAGACCAGGCTACAAATTTTTGTTCAGCAACTTCAGTAGAAAAAGCATTTTTTGTAACACCTTCGAGCAGGTGTTTTTTCATTAAAACTCCCTTTTTTGAAAGTAGTGTACGACAAGTATCTGTAGGTTGAGCGCCCTTTTGCAGCCAATCCAATGCTCTATCAAAATCGAATTCAATAGTAGCCGGATTCGTATTGGGATTATAAATTCCCAAACGTTCGATATATCTGCCATCCCGTGGCGCCCTGCTATCAGCTACTACAATGTGATAAAAAGGATAACCCTTTTTACCGTGACGCGATAATCTGATCTTTACAGGCATACGTTACGCTTTAAATTAAATTTATTTTTAAATTTTTAGTGGCGCAAAGATACAATATTATTTATTGATTGGTAGAAATTCAAAAATAATTTTGAAGGACAGACTTTGTTAAGGCTGGATTTAAAAACACAGCCGTAATTGATGTCAGGTTAGTGCAAAAATGCTGTAAATAAGCAAAATAGTGATAATTAGCAGTCGGCTTTTATGACATGTTGTCACTTCAATGCAGACAATAAATTTAGATATAATATAATTAACATGTCAATATTTCAGAAGAATGCCCTCCTTTTATGCTGGCACAATCATTGATTGAGAATGGTTAAATACTGAAATCGAATAATTATAAAAAATAAATTTCATAAAAATGGGTAAAATTATTGGAATCGACTTAGGAACAACCAATTCTTGTGTTGCTGTAATGGAGGGTAACGAGCCGGTTGTAATTGCAAATAATGAAGGAAAACGCACGACGCCATCGGTAGTGGCATTTGTTGAGAATGGAGAACGAAAAGTGGGCGATCCTGCTAAGCGTCAGGCAATCACAAATCCGAAACATACCGTTTCTTCTATTAAACGTTTTATGGGTGAAACCTTTGATAAGGTTACGACTGAAATTAAAAGAGTGCCTTATGAAGTTTTAAAAGGCGATAATAACACACCACGAGTTAAAATTGACGATCGAAAATATTCGCCTCAGGAAATTTCGGCTATGATTCTCCAGAAAATGAAGAAAACAGCAGAAGATTATCTTGGGATGGAAATTACTGATGCCGTAATTACTGTTCCTGCTTATTTTAGCGATTCGCAACGTCAGGCTACTAAGGAAGCTGGTGAAATTGCAGGTCTGAATGTTCGTCGTATTATTAATGAACCAACCGCAGCTGCTTTAGCTTATGGTCTCGATAAAAAGCATAAAGATATGAAGATTGCAGTGTATGACCTTGGTGGTGGTACATTCGATATATCAATTCTGGAATTGGGCGAAGGTGTATTTGAGGTAAAATCTACAAATGGTGATACTCATTTGGGGGGCGATGATTTTGATCAGGTAATCATTGACTGGCTTGCAGACGAATTTAAACGTGATGAAGGTATTGATCTTCGTATGGATCCTATGGCTTTACAACGGCTAAAGGAAGGTGCTGAAAAAGCTAAGATTGAACTTTCAAGTACCACAACAACCGAAATTAATTTACCATATATTATGCCTGTTAATGGCATTCCAAAGCATTTGGTTAAAACATTGAGTCGTGCTCAATTTGAAAAACTTGCTGATACGCTTATTCAAAAAACAGTAGAACCCTGTCGTCTTGCATTGAAAGATTCAGGCCTCTCATCTTCTGAAATTGATGAGGTAATTCTGGTGGGAGGTTCTACTCGTATGCCAGCCATTCAGCAGGTAGTTGAGAAATTTTTCGGCAAAGTGCCATCTAAAGGTGTAAATCCTGATGAAGTTGTTGCTGTTGGTGCTGCTATTCAGGGTGGTGTATTAACTGGTGAAGTAAAGGATGTCGTTTTATTAGATGTTACGCCTCTTTCATTAGGTATTGAAACCTATGGTGGAGTGATGACAAGACTGATAGAGTCAAATACAACTATTCCTACCAAGAAATTAGATACCTTCACTACAGCTGCTGACAATCAGCCTTCCGTTGAAATACACGTTTTACAGGGTGAGCGTCCAATGGCAAAGGATAACAAAACTATTGGCCGTTTCCATCTCGATGGAATACCACCTGCACCTCGCAATGTGCCAAAAATTGAAGTAACGTTTGACATCGATGCAAATGGTATTCTCCATGTTTCAGCTAAAGATCAGGGAACTGGCAAGACTCAGAGTATAAGGATTGAAGCTTCGTCAGGATTAACGGATGCCGAAATTGAAAAGATGAAAAATGAAGCTACTGCCAATGCAGAATCTGATCGTCAGGCTAAAGAAAAGGTTGATAAACTTAACCATGCAGATAGTTTGATATTCCAAACCGAGAAACAATTGACTGAGTTTGGAGATAAGTTACCTGCTGATAAAAAGGCACCGATTGAAGTGGCTCTTAAGAATTTAAAAGAAGCCCACAAAAATCAGGATATGGATGGAATAGACCGTTATTCTAAAGAGTTAAATGATGTATTTCATAAGGCTTCTGAAGAGATGTACAATGCTGGTCAGGCTCAGGGCGCTCAGGGTCCACAGGGCGGTGGCGAACAGTCACAAGGCGGGAACAGCAACTCATCCGAGGGTGCAAAAAAAGATGAAGAAGTTACAGATGTTGACTTTGAAGAAGTAAAGTAAATGTCATAGAATTTATGAAAAAGCCTCGTCAGGTTTCACTACTTGACGAGGCTTTAATATTTAAAAAAAACTTATATTTACCTGCTTCAAACTCCAACGTTATAAATTAATTACGATATGAAAATTCTTACTGCGGACCAGATTAGAAAGGTAGATGCTTATACCATCGAACACGAACCCGTCGAATCTATTGAGTTGATGGAACGTGCTGCAAACAAGTGTTTTAATTGGATTAATGACAAAGTTTCGGGAACTCCAATAATAAAATTTTTCATAGGTCCTGGTAACAATGGAGGTGATGGCTTGGCAATTGCCCGTTTGTTAGCAGCGGCAGAAAAAAAAGTCCAGGTTTTAATGATCGCTTCTCCTGATACTTTTTCTAAAGATGCTAAAACTAATTATAATAGGTTGGTTGAACAAGGAAAGGCGGAGATCATACAATTGGCAGAAAAAAAAATCCCTAAAATAGCCAATCATGATATTATTATTGACGCCATGTTTGGCTCCGGATTATCCAGACCTTTAAGCGGGTTGGCTGTTGAAGTAGCTAAAAGTATTAATTCAGCTCAAGCTAAAGTTATTTCAATTGATGTTCCATCCGGTTTGTATTGCGAATCAAACGAGTTAAATATCAATGATGCCATTGTTCATGCAGATGATATTCTTACATTTCAATTACCTAAGTTATCTTTTTTCTTTGTTGAAAATGAAAAATATGTGGGCACATGGCACTTGCTTGATATAGGGTTATCGTTGAAAGCGATTGCCGAACAGGAATCGCCTTATTTTTTCGTTTCGAAGGATAAGATTGGCTCAATTCTGAAGCCTAGAAAAAAATTTGCCCACAAAGGTGTTTTTGGTCATGCTTTATTGTTAGCAGGTAGTTATGGTAAGATGGGCGCTGCGGTTCTTGCCTCAAGGGCTTGTCTGCGAACTGGTGTTGGATTACTTACCACCCATATTCCCATCAAAGGCTATGATATTATGCAAATTTCAGTTCCTGAAGCGATGGTGAGCGTAGATACAACCTCAGATAATCTTTCCACCTTGCCTGATATTTCTCAATATACAGCCATTGGTATAGGACCTGGATTAGGACTTTACAATTTCACAGGTTTAATGATGTTTCAACTTCTTAAATCAGTGAATATCCCATTTGTGCTTGATGCAGATGCAATTAACTTATTGGCAATCCATCCGGAATGGCTGGGCTTACTTCCTGAAAATACCATACTTACTCCTCATCCCGGTGAATTTGACAGGATGGCTGGTCCTTCAAAAACCGGATATGAGAGACATCTTAAACAAATTGAATTTTCAAGAAGAAATAAAGTTATTGTAGTATTAAAAGGTGCATATACATCCATTACCACATCCGATGGAAAGTGCTGGTTTAATAGTACAGGTAATCCTGGTATGGCCACGGCCGGAAGTGGTGATGTATTAACAGGGATTATTTTATCATTATTAGCGCAACATTACAAACCAATCGATGCAGCCCTTATTGGAGTTTATATCCATGGATTGGCTGGCGATTTGGCAAGCGCTGATGGTGGTGAGGAATCTTTGATAGCATCGGATATAACAAATTATATAGGTAAAGCGTTTTTGAATGTAAAGAAGTCATAACCCATCCAATGGCTCCATTAATTAAATTATTTGTAAATGAAAACCTTAAGTTTTGTAATTAATTGCTTTTTGATATTCTGTGTAGTTTCCTGTTTACCTTCTAAAGACATTAAAATAACCAAACGCTCAGGAACACAAATAGTAGATGAAAAAACCATTGTATACGCATTGCCTCAAACCTGCGTTAATATTACATTGGAAGTAACAAAAACAACGATTAAGAAAGGACCGTTTGCTGAATTTGCTCAAAAATATCTGGACATAACTAATGTTCCCTTAAACGATTCTGAATTCTATGCTATTTCAGACGTTAAAGTTTTACCTCAGTTAGAAGCGGACCCTGCACAATTTTATGGCATTACATTTAAAACTTTCCCTGATAACTTAAGTAATCTATTTTCGCTTTCCAATAAAGGAATTGTATTGGATTTTGCGAATAGCTGGAGGAAAGGAGTAGACTCTTTAAAACCATTGTCAAAGGATAGTGATTTTATATTTGATCCTAATCTTACCAATGAAACCATTACGGAAAAGGTGGACACTTTTTATAAAACCGTTGTTACAGACACTTCTTTTAGAAGGATACCTATATTTAAAAAACAGGTAAGCGCTAAATCAAATGAAGAAATGGCAAAAGAAACGGCGCATGAATTGATTAAAACACGTAAACGTAAACTTAAAATTTTACGCGGGGAATATGAGTTTCACCCGGATGGTAAAGCTTTGGAAGTAATGATTAATGAATTGAACAAAGAAGAAGAAACATTACTTAAGATGTTTAATGGAATCAAATTGACTAATAAACAGTACTTTCGTTTTACGGAAGTGCCTCAAACGGAACCATTTTCTAAGGAATTATGTTATTTCACAACCGATATGGGCATTCAAAATTTCAAATCAGAAGGATGTTCAATTATCTCAGTACAAATAACCAGAGAGCAACAACCAACTCAACAAAGTTCCATTGCTGAGAGCCAGTCTAATATTTTATACATAAGGGTTCCTGCAATGACAAAAGTTGAAGTATTGAAAGATGATACCAATATTACCCAAACCAGAATGCCAGTTTATCAGTTTGGTTCGGTGCAAATAGTACCATTCAGATAAACATTAGGAAATAAAAAATGAGAAGAAACTGCTATCAATTTTCTTCTCATTTTGTAATACTCCATATTTTCTAAAATCCTTAAGAATACAGCGGATAATTTTTCATCAAATCGTTAACCTTAGCTCGTACATTATTTATTATCTTATCGTTGTCGACATTGCTAAGTACTTCGTCAATGAGTTCAACAATAAGTTCAATCTCCTTTTCTTTCACGCCCCGGGTTGTAATGGCGGGTGTTCCCAAACGGATACCTGATGTTTGGAAGGGAGACCGGGAATCAAAGGGAACCATGTTTTTATTGATGGTAATATCAGCCTTCACTAAAGTGTTTTCTGCCATTTTGCCATGCAATTCCGGAAATTTAGTACGAAGGTCCACCAACATCAGGTGATTGTCAGTACCTCCTGAAATTACTTTATAGCCTTTACTTATAAGAGCATTAGCCATAACTGCGGCATTTTTTTGTACCTGTTGAACATACACTTTGTAGCTATTGTCGAGGTCCTCGCCAAATGCTACTGCTTTAGCGGCAATTACATGCTCCAGTGGGCCACCCTGAATACCTGGGAACACAGCTGAATCTAATAATTGTGACATGGTCTTCAACTCTCCTTTGGGAGTGGTTATTCCCCATGGATTTTCGAAGTCTTTACCAATCAGAATCATGCCTCCTCTTGGCCCACGTAAAGTTTTATGAGTTGTGGTAGTTACAATGTGGCAATGTGGAAATGGATGATTAAGTAAACCTTTTGCAATTAACCCAGCCGGGTGTGCAATATCAGCCATTAAAATTGCTCCAATCTGATCAGCAATGGCACGCATTCTCTTATAATCCCAATCTCTGGAATAAGCCGAAGCCCCTGCTATTATAAGCCTTGGTTTTTCCTGTAGCGCAATTTTTTCCATCTCATCATAATCCACTCTTTCAGTATCCGGATTTACACGATAGGAAACTGGCCGATATAGAATACCTGAAGAATTTACAGGGGATCCGTGTGAAAGGTGGCCTCCATGAGCTAAGTCAAAGCCCATAAAGGTATCACCTGGCTTTAAAATAGCTAACATTACCGCTGAATTAGCCTGTGCGCCAGAATGTGGTTGAACGTTTGCCCACTCGGCATTAAATAATTCCTTAGCACGCTCAATTGCTAAGCCTTCAATTTGGTCGATATACTGACATCCTCCGTAGTATCTTTTACCTATATAGCCTTCAGCATATTTGTTTGTAAGGCAAGATCCCATGGCGGCCAAAACATGGTCGCTTACAAAATTTTCTGAGGCAATTAACTCAATACCACTTGTTTGGCGGTGTTTTTCTAAATCTATAATACGGAAAATGCTTTCGTCTTTCATAATGATTTTAATAAAAATTTGAATTAAGGTCCAAAGGTAGCTGTTTCAATAATGATTAAAAAAAACAGTTTAAAAAAAATGGAAAAGATATTTGCAGTAGTATCTAATAGTCAGATATACTGAAAAATATAATTTAATAAATATAATCGATTTATCTAAATTTAATATAATTTTATGACTCCAAATGTTTTGTCAGTTTTGTATATAAATCATCTGAACTGATGGGTTTGGAAAGGTAATCATCAAAACCGGCTTCAATGCATTTTTGGTAATCTTCGATCATCGCATAAGCGGTTTGAGCTATGACTCGTATGTTGGGATTCAACTTGCGGATTTTTTTTAAGACACTATAACCTGAGCAATCCTTAAGTTTGAGGTCCAGTAAAACGAGATCAATGTCTTCGTTTTTGATAGTTTTAATGGCAGATTTGCCATCCTTTGCAGTCGCTATTTTAGCTCCAGTTGGCTCGATTAACTCTGTAAACAGAAAAACTGATACAGAATCGTCGTCAACAATTAATATTTTTTTATCAGGTATATTTAGATTCACAATTAATTTTTTTGTAGTCGTAAAAACGCAACAAAAATAGTGATATGTAATGAAGAATGGACTGATTATGGTATAATATAAGATGCATAATAATGTGATATTGGTTACATTATTAAGTAATATGCAATACCTTTTATCCGACTGTTAGTTTTTTTAGATATGTTTGGGTTCATCAGGCAATTCTTAAATATACAAATTTTACAATTTTTATTTTTATGTATGATATTGAGTTATTGAATAATGCTATAATTACTGAACCGTTAACCGAGGATGAAAAGCAACTTTTAGTGTCAAATATGACTAAAGTTAGCTATGCAAAAGGAGAAAGAATCATAAAAACAGGTGAATTTGTTACCCATGCTGTATTTATAAATAAAGGATTTGTTAAAATCCATTCCGAGAATAAAGGGAAGACAGTGATATTCAATATTTTTGGGCCCGGATCATTTTCAGGTCTTGCCCTGATGATTGGTTTGGACAAACATGACTTTGATATCACTGCCCTGGATGATTCGACCATTTTTTTAATCGATATTTTTATTCTTAGAAATCTGATTGTGCAAAATGGATTATTTGCGAGAAGCCTTGTGAGTTATATGAATTCAACGCTGATGTATTATATTCATCATAATATTGTCTTTCTTACACAAAGTAATATTCACGGACGTTTGGCAAATGCACTCCTGTACCTCTCACAAGAGGTATTTTACAACAACGATTTTGATCTTATGTTGTCAAGAAAAGAACTATCTCAATTTTGTAATATCTCGCGTGAAAATGTCATAAAAGTCCTTTATGAATTCAAATCTGACGGATTGATCAAGTTAGACGGGAAGCGAATATACATACTTAATTCCGAACAGCTTAAGCGACTTGCTGATATTTGTTAATTGGTAGAAGAACCATGAGCATAAAAGGGCCACCACTCCTGGCCCCTCCTAGGAAATAGGAGGGGATGCGGACACATTCAAGCACTTCTTCAACGTTCACTTCCTCAACTTTTACATCTTCGAATTTCAAAGCTTGAATCAGACTCAATCTTCAAATTTTCAAATCATCTCATCATCAAATCTTCGTTATCTAAATTAATTAGTAATTTTGCAGTTTTGTTTATATTATGGTAAAATTCGAACGGTTTCAGCTTTCCAACGGACTAAAGGTTTTAGTTAATGAGGATAAATCTACGTCCATGGTGGCTATCAATATCTTATACAATGTAGGTTCGCGGGATGAACAACCTGATAAAACTGGTTTTGCTCATTTATTCGAACATCTGATGTTTGGAGGTTCAGAAAATATTGGATCTTATGACACACCTGTGCAAATGGTTGGTGGAGAATCCAATGCGTTTACGTCCAATGATATTACAAATTATTACGTTGTATTGCCTTCTGATAATCTGGAAACTGGCTTTTGGCTGGAGTCAGACCGAATGCTTAAGCTCAATTTTTCGGAACAAAGTTTACAGGTACAGCAAAAAGTAGTGATTGAAGAATATCGTCAGCGGTACCTAAACCAACCATATGGCGATATTTGGTTATTGCTTCGTCCTCTGGCCTATAAAGTACATCCATACCGGTGGCCAACAATTGGTGAACGAATCGAACATATCAGTGATGCTAAGCTTGATGATGTCGAATCTTTCTTTTATTCACATTATGCGCCAAACAATGCCTGTATGACGTTGTCTGGCAATATCGATTTGGACAGGGCCAAACATTTGGTCCAAATGTGGTTTGGGGATATAGAGAAACGAGATGTAAAAGTCCGGGATCTTCCCGTGGAACCCGTTCAGCAGGAGGCCCGACATCAGACTGTAACCCGGAATGTTCCATACGATGCTTTGTATAAAACCTGGCATATACCAAATCGACTTGACAAAAAATTTTATGTCTGTGATTTAATTACAGATTTGTTGTCAGGTGGAAAATCAGCCCGTTTGTATCAGGATTTAGTGAAAGAAAAAAAGCTTTTTAGCGATATAAGTGCATTCGTGAGCGGAGATGTTGATCCTGGCCTCATTATCCTTGGCGGTAAAGTGATGCAAGGTGTTTCGCTTGATGAGGCAAACGAGGCTGTTGGCAAAGTGTTGCACGATCTTATGAATTGCTCCTTTACCGAACGAGAGTTGAAAAAAGTACAAAACAAGTACGAATCAAATATTTTAATGGGACAAACCAATGTTTTAAATAAAGCCATGGACTTGTCATATTTTGAAATGTTGGGTGACGCAGAAATGCTCAATCACGAAATAGAAAAATATTGTGCTATTACTCCATCAGATATTGCACAAACCGCAAATGAAATTTTTAAGGAGACCAATTGTTCAACACTATATTATGTAGCTGAAAATCGGACATAACTGAATTTTTTGTTAATGCTGAAGTTTATAATTTAAGACTATGATTATCAATAGATTAGTAGCGCCTCCAATAAAGGACATCACATCTTTCAATATTATTCGGGCAAAAAAAAATGTTCTGCTCAATAACATTCCATTATATCAGATTGATACAGCTACAAGTGACCTGGTGAAAATTGAATGGATTTTTCCGGCAGGCAGTTGGTTTCAAACCTGGCCACTAACAGCATTCATAGTGAATAACATGCTGGCGGAGGGTACGCAGCATAAAAATTCATTACAAATCGCCGAATTGACAGAATATTATGGAGCTAATCTGGGCTACTACGTTGATAAAGATAATGCATTTATAACCCTGGTGTGTATGCATAAATACATAAAGGAGATAATTGAAGTTGTTGCTGATATCATTCAAAATGCATCTTTCCCGGAAAATGAATTAGAAACGTTTAAAAATAAACATAAACAGCAATTTCTTGTAGATCAGTCAATTATGAAGAATATGGCACGAAATGTGCATTTTCGAATGTTGTTTGGGAATGATCATCCATATGGTTATATGATTGTTGAAGATGACTTTGATAAATCCAACAGGGAGGAGCTTGTTAAATTTTATAAAAGTCAGTATCAGTTTAAACATTGCCGTATTGTTGTTTCTGGGAAGGTTGATGACCATGTTTTGAATACAATTGAACAATATTTTGGTTTGGAAAATTGGAATGCCAATACTAATTCCTATTCCCCATATCCTACTATTAATGCTGAAAAAGATCATAAAATATACATTCATAAGCCTGAGGCAGTGCAAAGCGCTGTTCGCATTGGTAAGGTATTTATCAATAAAATGCATCCAGACTTTGTAGGATCAACGGTATTAACTTGTATTTTAGGTGGTTATATGGGTTCCCGATTAATGAAAAAAATTCGGGAAGAAAAAGGGTATACTTATGGAATAAATTCCCTGCTTGTTACGTTTAAAAATGCAGGGTATTTGACCATCGCTTCTGAATTAGGTGCTCATGTAACAAGCAATGCTATTGCAGATATTTTTACTGAAATAGAGACGTTGCGTAATGAACCGGTTACGGATGATGAACTTCAGAGAGTTAAAAATTATATGCTTGGCGATGTAGCCCGGATGTTTGATGGTCCTTTTGCCCAGGCTGAAAGTTTGATCTCACTTCTGGAATATGATCTTGATTATGATTATTTTGATCGAATGATTAATACAATTAAAAACATTAAAGTTCAGGATATACAGTCCTTAGCAGTGAAATATCTTTCTCCGGATTCCTTTAGTCAGGTGGTTGTAGGGAAAATGGATTAAGAATTGCTTGTTTCGAAATGACATTTCGAAATTGCTTATTGATTGTGATTATGTATTTTAGAAACCAATAAATGATGGTTAATCTGCGGAGAAAAGTTTTGTACATAACGCTATTCAGCCTTTTATCACTAGCAACTTATAGTCAGAGTGCGGGAATACCTTTACCACCTCAGTTTGAAAGTGTGAGCATAAACCCTTCGACGGGACAGGTTACCGTCCAATGGAAATTGAGCCCGTCAAAAAATGTAAAGGGTTATATTATTTTTGAAAACCTTGAAGTTGGTAATTATTCTATTGATACCGTTTTTGATCCCACGGCTACTTCTTTTTCATTTAGTTATACGAAAGTGCTTGGACAAGCAGTTCGATTTGTACTTGCTACACTGGATTCTGCCGGTAATAGAAGTTTACGTACTGACCCTGCGCACAGGACTATTTATACATCTATGAAATATGATTCCTGCCATGCCCAAATATCTGTATCTTGGACAAAATACCAGGGGTGGGGAAGTAATCTTTCCGGTTACAGGTTGGTTCAGGATCAGAATGGCACACCCGTCAATATAGCCACAGGGCTGTCGGCGAATGATTCAACTTATTTGGTAACCAATGTTTCAGGCGGACCAAATTATTGTTATTATGTAGTAGCTGAACGAAATGATGGAGTCGTGGTAACTTCCAATATGAGCTGTCATCAAACCTTTCCAGATGGTTTGCCTGCTTACATTTCCGCGAATCAGGCAGTATTTATATCCAATAGTCAGGTAGAATTGCAATTTACGCTCGATCCTGGTGCTCCGTCAAAAGCTTACCAGTTAGCTACTTCCGATAGTAAGGATGGCACTTTTGCAGCCATTAAGCAATATAAAAATTTGCAGGGAAATCAATTAATCACCATTGATACTTTAAAGAGCTTGTCTCCTAAATATTACAGACTCGAAGCATTAAACTCCTGTGGTATTGGAGTTAAAGCTTCTAATGAAGCTACTGCAATGGTGCCTATCAGCTCATTGGGCACGAATGAGATTTCTCTTGTTTGGAATGCTTACCAGAATTGGCCTCAGGGTATTCAGGAATATGTCATTTATCGTTCTATCGGATCCGATGGATTTCAACTTTTACAAACACAATCGGGCACTAAAACTGATTACAATGATAATATATCCAGCCTAATAGGCCAGCAATTGTCAGGTAATATCTGTTATTATGTTGAAGCGGTTTCCAACTTGAGCAGTAACAACAATACATACCGTAGCCGATCAGCAACAATATGTGTTGATATTACCGCAAATGTTTTTATACCTGATGCTTTTACGCCGAATGGTGATGGCAAAAATGACGATTTTAAACCTTCCTTTGCATTTTTACCGCACGCATACAAAATAATGATCTTTAACAGAAGTGGCTTTAATGTATTTGAGTCGTCGGATCCTATGAAAGGATGGGACGGTAAGATATCAAATGGTGAAAAAGCTACGGAAGGAGTATATGTTTATTTTATCACTTTTACCTCAGGTGCAGGAAAAACCGTTGAGAAAAAAGGAAACTTTTCACTTATTTATCCTTAGAAAAGCGTATAACCGAATACTTTATTAGCTATTTTTGCAAGCTAATCTACACGGAGAAGTAATGGCTGTTCTCACTTCAGAAGAAGAGATACATATCAGGCAACGTTTTGATGATCTTTTGGCTCATTGTCCGCGAATTAAGAACGATGAGGACAAGGATATGATTGTGCGTGCTTTTGAGCTTGCCAACGAAGCTCATAAGGAAATGAAGCGCAAATCCGGTGAACCATACATTTTGCATCCTTTAGCTGTTGCCAAAATTGTGGCTAATGAAATTGGACTTGGCACAACCTCCGTAGTCTGTTCTCTGCTTCATGATGTTGTAGAAGATACTGATTATACACTCGAATACATAGAGGCAAATTTTGGTCATAAAGTAGCTACCATTGTTGATGGTCTTACTAAAATATCGGGAGTTTTTGACCAAAACTCGTCACTTCAGGCCGAAAATTTCCGAAAGATGCTTTTAACCCTTTCCGATGATGTTAGGGTTATTCTGATAAAATTGGCGGATCGTTTGCATAACATGCGAACGCTCGATTCACTTGCTCCCCATAAACAAATAAAATTATCCGGAGAAACCATTTATCTGTATGCTCCTCTTGCCCATCGATTGGGATTATATTCAATAAAGACCGAACTCGAAGACCTGAGTCTTAAATACAGGCATCCAAAAATTTACAACGAAATACTTACACGTCTTTATGATAACGAGGAACATCGGCTTCAACAAATTGAAGAATTTTCAAAACCAATCCGTGAAATTTTAAGCAAAAACAACATTTCATTTGAAATATCCGGTCGCCCGAAATCTATATATTCGATTTACTTTAAGATGCAGCACAAAAGTGTACCTTTTGAAGAGGTTTACGATTTGCTGGCAATCCGTATTGTTTTTGACCCTGTTGAAGATATTCCGGAAAAAACACAGTGTTGGAATATATATTCG
>WSSedL1CaDRAFT_10000945_pt1 | contig 18667 bp, 9 predicted proteins | sample WetSurSL1Cattail_FD_9464 | JGI IMG/M metagenome (IMG submission 9464)
TTATGGTTCCGCGCAATGCCATCTTCCCAAAATTTATACAAAGCGTCTTTGTTCTTTACATAATTCCATGCTCCGGAGCCATATCTTTTCCATTCCTGTTGCGAACGAATCATAGGCTCGTGATGCGAAGTGCCCATTACAATTCCATATTCGTCAGCTAATTGTGGGCTAAGCGGATCATCAGTATTAAAGGCGCTTCCCCACATGGCAGGCCACAGATAATTACCTCGGAGACGAAGAATCAGATCAAAAACATGTGTATAAAATTTACTGTTGAATCCTCCGAATTTTAGCTTCGACCATGTACTCAAAGCCGGCGCTTCATCGTTAAGGAAAATTCCGCGGTATTTTACAGCCGGTTCTCCACGTGAAAACGTACCATTTTTAATATATATTTCGGAATGATGAGCTACCGGAACATCTGCCCACCAGTACCATGGCGAAACGCCCATTTGTTCCGACAGATCGTACATCCCGTAAATAGTACCGCGTTTATCGCTTCCGACAATAACCAAAGCTGATTCAACACCGGGAAAGGGATCTCTGACCGTTTGTATTTTAAATGTTTCCCACTTGCCTATCAGTTGGGCAGTATCAATTTTACCAGATGTAATTAAATCGTTTATCAACTTACTTTTTCCTATTGTTCCAATAATCACTACCAGAGACGGAAGTTTTTGTGTCTCTGGTATTTGTTTTGGTTCAATTGTAGTAACCCGTTTAATATCTGCAGCCAACTCGGAAACCACGCGAAGAACACCGGGAAAATCGGATGGAGATGACACCAATGAAACAGCATTGCCATTCGCTACCAGCGGAAAGGAATTATTGTTGTTAAAAAAAACATATTGCTCATATCCGACAGCATAAGTCTTGTTATAGACTCCGAAAGTCAGCACGAGCAATAATGTAGCAAAATAGAATTTTCTTCTCATATAATAAAAATTGATAACATGAACTTGGAATAATACTCTTTCCTTATATCATGTTGATGTATCTGACATATTTTTAAACACCACTGAAAGTACTAAATCCTCCGTCGACGGGCAATACAACTCCGGTAACAAAACTTGCCGCTTGCGAACAAAGAAACTGAACTGCTCCGTTCAATTCATTAATATCTCCAAACCGACGCATAGGAGTATTGGCTATCACTTTCATACTTCTGTCGGTTAGTGAGCCATCAGGATTGATCAAAACATTACGGTTTTGATCACCAATGAAAAATCCCGGAGCTATGGCATTTACGCGAATACCGTCCCCAAATTTCACCGACATCTCCAAAGCCAGCCACATAGTAAAATTACTAACCGCAGCTTTTGCTGCTGAATATCCCGGAACCCGTGTGATTGATTGCAACGCTGCCATAGAAGATATATTAACTATACTACCTGATTTTTGTGCTGCCATATATCGCCCGAAAACATAACTAGGGTAAACTGTTCCATTCATATTCAGTTGTGTCACTTTATCCCAATCAGCAATATTCATATCAAAGAATGTTTGATCTTCCGTGAGCGTAGCACCGGGAATATTACCGCCTGCTATGTTGATCAAAATATCAATACGTTCCCATTTTGCAATAATTTTTTGAGCAGCGTTTTCAAGACTTGGGATATCCAATACATTTCCAACTACACCTATAACCTCTCCCCCTTCCTGAGACAACTCTTTCACCCGAACATTCAAATTTTCCTCCCGAATGTCCATCGCTACCACTTTTGCTCCAGCTTTGATAAAACTTTTGGCAATACTTCCACCCAAAACTCCTCCTGCACCGGTAATTACCGCCACTTTACCCAATATGTCGAAAAGATTTTCCATTATTAATAATATTATATTTTAATTTTCTGTCTGTTTTTAGAGATGATTATTTTTTGAGAAGATGGAGTTGCATCAAAAACAACATACTTCTTATTATCAATCAATTTTGTATTTGATTTTAGTTGTTTATCGTTTTGATAAACAAAAGCCGATTTCCAACCTTTTGGCAATAACCGTTTCACTGATAAAGTCTTATTATAAATGCTGTCAGATAAAGTATCGTCTATGATGACCATTAATCTGGAGTTTGAAACGCTTAACTCTTTTACTTGAACAGCATCTCGTTCTTTGATATATTTTATCACCTCACTCAAAGTTGCTACCCAATAATCATCAGGCCGACTGCTAACATAAGATAGATGAGCATTTAATAATGAATCTGTAACCGGCGAATAACCACTATCGTCATTTACACCATGCAGAAGAAATACACACCAACCATTCTTAGCTACAGCCTCATTTACCTTCTGATTTAAAGCATCAACCGAATTCAATCCCATAGTACCACAAACAATTGAACTGATAGCCATGTAATCGGCAGGAGTTTTCAATTCAACCACACCCGAACAAATTCTGGCTCCAATGTATTTGTTCTTCACAATGTTTTTCACTTGTTGATTGACTGCACAATATGGATAAGCAATGGAAACACATTGTTTGATACATATTGTACTATCAATAAACTCCTGAGAACCGAGTATTTCGTAATTTAATTTTACTGTGTCTGTTAAATTTGCCAGATCAGGATGAGTGAAGGTATGGCTACCTACTTCATGTCCGTTTCTAACTACTTCAGTCAATTTCAACCAATCAGGATTCCATGAAATAATCGGATAAAAAGTGATTTTGTAGTTATACCTATCAAATATTGGCAAAGCTACCGGAAGTTGATTTGAACTTAAATCATCAAAAGTGTAGGTAACAGCAGCATTCTTAAATCCATACCATGTTGCAATCTCATAATTTGCATTTTGCTGAGATTTAGCAAAGGAAAAACATATCAAAAAAAACAACCATATGAAAAATAATTTTTTCATCTTTATTTTTTTGAGTTTACTGCGGCCATTATTCCCGATACCTGCGCCAGAGCATACATTCTTCCTAAAAATGAATATCCCGGATTATGTTGTTTATCCACATCATCAAGCATCAATTTTCCATGATCGACCCGCATGGGCAAACCAGGCTTTTCTGATTCGAATATCTTTACAAGTTCAACTAAATGCCCACGTCCTTCAAGATGTGAAGCTTCCATAAAATTTCCATTAGAAGCAACATCCGTACTACGCAAATGAACAAAATGCGTACGTTTAGCAAATTTTTTTGCCATTGCAGGCACATCGTTATGCGCCCCTGAACTTAATGACCCTGCACAAAACGTCAAACCGTTATTCGGGCTTGGCACAGCATCCAATATCCATTCAATATCCTCCACATTGCCAACAATACGAGGTAAACCCAATACTGGGAATGGAGGATCATCCGGATGAACACAAAGATTTACTCCCGCTTTTTCAGCTGCTGGTATCACATTTTCGAGAAAGTATTTGAAATTTTCTCGAAGGTTTTTTTGATCAATTCCTTCGTATAATGCCAATAACTGATTAAATAACTCAACAGGTTTTGAAACATTTCCTTTGAAATTTTCATTTACAAATCCCTGCGTTTTTACAATGATAGTATTTATAAGCCCTTCAATTTCTTCCCGACTGATTGTCTTTTTCAAAGCATTTACCTGAATCATTTCTTCTGAAGAATAATCTTTTTCGGCATCTTTACGATTTAATATATAACAATCGAAATAAGCAAAACGAATCTTATCAAAATACAGCGTTTGTGTTCCATCTGCGAGTTTATAATTCAAATCGGTTCGGATCCAATCAATCACCGGCATAAAATTATATACTACGGTTTTTATTCCAGCTTTTCCGAGATTCAAAAGACTTTGACAGTAATTTTCCAATAACTTCTCCCTTTCTTTGCCACCATATTTAATGGCTTCGGAAACCGGAAGACTTTCCACTACTGACCATCGCAATCCATGTCGCTCGATGTAGTTTTTTACATCCATAATAGCATCGTAAGTCCATACATCTCCATTAGGAACATGATGCAAAGCTGTAACAATACCTTCGACTCCTATTTGTCGAAGCATATCCAACGTAATTGGGTCGGATTTTCCAAACCAACGCCATGTTTTTTCCATAATTATTAAGACTGAAATTGTTCTAAAAAGTTTAAACCGAATTACTCAGCGATACCATCAATAGTTTTGATAGTTCCATCTTCGTTATATTCCATTTCAACTACTTTCAAACTACGAAGCCATGTTCTTCCTCCTGATGGAACACTATCGTGATGAAAGAGATACCATTTACCTTTAAATTCAGCAATAGCGTGATGAGTTGTCCATCCAACAACAGGTGTAAGGATTACACCCTGATATGTAAACGGGCCATAAGGATTATCTCCAATAGCATAACAAAGCAAGTGGGTATCGCCCGTCGAATACGAAAAGTAGTATTTCCCGTTATACTTGTGAACCCAAGACGCCTCAAAAAAACGACGTTCAGTATCACCGGCTTTAAGCGGGTTTCCGTTTTTATCTAAAATTATTATTTCTTTGGGTTCTTCGGCAAATTCAAGCATGTCTTGACTTAGCCTCACAACTCTTGAAGGCAAAGCCAAATCATCTCCTTCGGGCAAGATAGCACATTCAAGCGCTTTATTGTTGCGATAGCGTTGTAATTGCCCACCCCATAATCCTCCAAAATACATGTAATAATTTCCATCTCCATCGTCAAGTATTGCAGGATCAATACTATAACTTCCTTTTATAGGATTCTCCTGGGGCACAAAAGGCCCTTCCGGTTTATCGCTCACGGCGACTCCAATACGGAAAATGTCCGTTCTATCTTTTAAAGGAAAATATAGATAATACTTTCCATCTTTATGGGCAACATCACAATCCCACAACTGCCTTCCTGCCCATTTAATATCTTTTACATCTAAAACAATTCCGTGATCGGTTATCTGCCCATTTTCGATATCATCGGTGGAAAATACGTGATAATCCTTCATATCGAAATGATCACCATTGTCATTTTCTTCTATTCCGCTTTCTATGTCGTGAGATGGATAGATGTATAATTTTCCATTAAACACATGTACTGCCGGATCTGCCATGTAATCCCCCGGCACTAAATATCTGGGTGTTTTCATCTGTTTACTAATTTAAAAAACAATCTTTTAACTAAAAAACTAATATACTTCGTCGTGTGTTTGTTCTATTATTTCTTTTTGTGTTTCTTCGCCATAACTATCATCTTGTCTACTACATCTTTTCGTTGGTTATTACGGTCGAAGAGCAAAGGATAATCTTTCCGTCCTCGAATCGGAAAATTATTCAACCAGGTTCCGGCATCATTCAATCCCCACACTGTGACTCTGTCAATTACATCGCTATATTTTAGAAATAGTCCGAACATATCAAGAACTCGTTTGTCCCATAATTGCTGAACGGAATCCGGAACAGCTTCGCGATAAGGGTCTTTTTCGGGTGTATATTTAAAACTCGTTGAGATATCAGCACCGGAATAAGGACTTGGGAGGATAGAAATATCCCATTCGGTAATCAAAACCTTCACTCCCGCATCTCTTAACTTTTTTATAGTTGTTTCGGTAGCTTCAAGCGTTGGGGTATTCATATGCATATGTGCCTGAGATCCAACTGCATCGATTCTGCAACCGGCTGCTTTTAGTTCTTTGACCATTTGTACCACAGCATCACATTTAGCAGGAGTCTCCATATTATAGTCATTATAATACAATTCGGCATTAGGATCAGCTTCGTGAGCAAACTGGAAAGCATATTTAATGAAATCCTTTCCTAAGATACGGTAAAATTTACTGTTCCTGTACGATCCGTTATCTTCAAACGCTTCATTCACTACGTCCCAACCTTTTATACGACCTTTATAACGACCAACAACAGTATAAATGTGTTGACGCATGCGTTCTTTCAAAATTTCAGGAGAAACCTGTTTATTACTGTCATTTACAAAAAACCAGTTCCCAATTTGCGAATGCCATATCAGACAATGCCCGGTAGCCACCTGCTTATTTTTTTCAGCAAAAGCAACAAACTTATCTGCATCTATCCAGTTATACTGATTTTCACGAGGATGAATGGGTTGCGGTTTCATACAATTTTCAGCTACAATTGTACTGAATTCTTTGGCTATCAAGTCTGATTCAATCGGATTGATCCCATTCACTTGTGGCATATTAACAGCCACTCCAATTAGAAATTTGTTTTTCAAAGCTTCTCTTAGCGTTGAATTGGATTTTGTTTTATTGCCGGCAACGCATACAAAAAAGAAGAAAAAACTAATTGTTGCTGTAAAGAATAATTTTCTTTTTATCATATATATTTTAACCAATAAGAATTACAAACATCAAAATTTTTCACAGCTAAGGATTTAAATTTCACGCAATTAATTTAATTTCAAACGTTTAACACACTTATCTTTTTATATCCAACTATACCTGATATTTCGTCATTATAAAGATCTTTCTTCAATTTCTGTGTTTATTTTATGAATGACATCATCATCCAATTCATATTTTGATATAATAAACATTGCAACAGCAAGCAGCATTGCAGGAATTACAGCCACCAACCATAAAATTCCCTGTTGGGCAAAAGCTGATTGAGTAACAGAATTTTTTTCGTCGAAACCTACAAAGGCCAATACAAATCCGGGAACTACACCTCCTAAAGCCATACCTGCTTTAAAGAAAATTCCTGTCAGAGCATTCACTATTCCCGAAATTCTTTTACCAGTAGTGTGCTCTCCATACGAAATGACTTCCGGTACCAAAGCCCACATATACCCTGTGGCAACAATAACTCCTGTTGATTTTACAAACTGGGCAACAAGCACTAACCAAACCAAGGTTTTAAGTGCCGGAACTACCGAAATCACATAAAGCATAGCCATTCCGACAATAGCAATCGTCAGAAAAACATAAAACATTTGCTTTTTCCCGATTGAACGTTTGATAGCCGGTACCATTGGCATAAAAATAAAAGCCGGAATAGAGCCAAGGGCTGCAAAATACGGAAGCATATCCGGCGCCTGTACATTATAAATCATGTAATACGAACCGGCTGAATTCCCTATTGCCATCATGGCAAAAGCAGTGATAAAGAAAAATGCTAATACACGTAAGGGACGATTATGTTTGAATTCTTTCCACAAATCGGAAACTTTTACGTTCATTGTTTCCTTCACATCCATCACGACACGCTCTTTGGTTTGGAAATAACAGAAGAATAATAAAGCTAATCCTGCAAGGGCATAGATAGTCATGGTAATAAACCATGCATTTCCCGATTCGGATGAGTTGATTTTTCCGTCAGGAGAAAGTGTTTTTACAAGAATCGGAATACCATAAGCTACCGCTAAACCTCCGAGATTAGCCAAAAACATGCGGACAGAAGTAAGTTTTGTAATTTCGTCAGTGTCGCGTGTAAGCGAAGCATTCAATGCTCCATAAGGAACATTAATAAAGGTATAAAGCATCGACAGACCCACATAAGTAATATAAGCATAGAGCAATGAACCGGAGAATCCTGTCCAGAAACAAAGAATTGCAAATCCGGTAAGTGGTATACCCCCCAGTATTAAATATGCACGATACTTCCCGAGCTTAGGACTATGTTTATCTACATAAGCTCCTACGAGTGGATCCCAAACAACATCAACTAACCGAACAATAAGAAACATAACCGCCGCGGTTGCCGCAGAAAGTCCGTAAACATTCGTATAAAAAATAAGCAGATATTGAGCAACTGTTTGATAAATAAGATTTTGTGCCATATCGCCCGATCCGAAACCTATACGTTGCAACAATGAAAGTTTATAAAATCCTTTCGATTCGGTGGCTCTTTGAGAGTTTGAGTCCATATTAGATAATTATAGAATTTTTCAACCTCAAAAAAGCAAAAAATTCTGCTTGAAATATATTATTATTTTATTGAATTGACGATTTTTTAGCTGTATAAAGAAAATATCCCTTATACTTAAACATCTCAAAATAATTATTTTAAAATGTTATTTAATTATATTTCTGGTTTTTACTACTAAAATTTGGTTGACTTGATGAAGTCTGTACTGATGAGTAAATTTAAAATGATATAAACAGATAAATAGATAATCAGATTGATAAAAAATTATGAAAGGAAGACTCTTTTTAGAATCAAAAAGAGTCTTCCTTATTTTTAATTAATATCCATAATTCTGTGGATTTGGATCTTCAGGATGAGTTCCATCAATAACGCTCTGCGGTATTGGGCGGAAACGATGATATATTTGCATATTACCACCATAATTAATTCCATTATATGTTGGCCAAACCCATTCATTATGAGCTCTGACGCGGTTATACCAATAATCTGCACCATAACGAACCAATTGATCGAAACGTTTCAATTCTCCTGCAGTTTCACGTCCATATTCATCAAGATAGAAATCGGTAAGTCTACTCGGTGTAGTTCCCTCTGTTCCAAGATTCTGAATAAATGTAGTTGAAACTTTCATATCAGCAACAGTAGATGTTTGACGATCAGCATAAGAACCGCCATCGTATTTCCAGAACTGAAAGTCTTTAGTTTCTCCATCTTTCCAGGCAGCACGTTCGCGAACTTTATTCAGACATTCAGCAGCAGCAACGTAATTAGCTTTACGAGCATAAGCTTCCGATAAAAGAATCCATGTTTCAGCCAAGCGATAACACATAACAGGTTTATAACCGCCACCATCATTTATAGCCTTACGACGGCTATCCAACCATTTAGCCGACGACGGGAACAAGTGGTTCGAATACTGACCATTATTATAAGCACTTGCTAATGCAAAAGTAGTAGCTTTGAAAATAGACGAGTTCATTGGATAATAAACATATTTTTCTGACTCGCGGGCCAAAGCCAATTTTTCAGCCTGTGTACCTGACGTATAACGGTTTTCAATATTTTCAAGTGACAATACGATACAAGTATCACCAATAGCATATTTCTGAGTTCCAGCAACTTTTCCAATTGTTGCAGGATCGAACGAACCGGCAGCATTAGAAAAAGCTTTCCACTTATAGTCAGGTGTTGCATTACTAAACAATACCCACTGATGCGATTTATAAAGACGAGAATCAATCATTTTACCTTTCTTAGCGGTTTCATAATCTGACGGGCCATAAAGTCCATCATCGGAAAAATACCAATAAGAAGGTGCTAAACGTTTCCATGGACGACCAGTATAGAAATCGCGGACAAGTCCTATAGTATTTCCGTGCGTAACAGAAACATTATCGTATTGAGTTTTCACAGGAATACTTTGGAATTGAGCTGTATACATGAAATGCAATGTATTACCTGCTCCATAATCATCAGCTGAGGTGTTGTTGTAGAATGGAGTGCTTGAAAAGTTAATCGTAAATAATGCTTCTGAACCTGTATAATTTGCTTTAGGGGTGGCTGAAAGACCAGTGCCTGTTTTATCATCCCAAATCCAAAGGTCACTGTAATTAGTAGCCAAAGTATGAAGACTTCCTGTTACAGCTGGATTATAATTACAAACACTACCAGCATAGTAAATAACAGAATCAAGATCTGTTGTTTTTCCACCACGATCTTCAACCATATTAGTATTTGTTTGTGATGCAGCAAACTTCAACCCGCAATAACGATACATGTAAGTTTGAGCAAGCAAATGTCCTACTGCACCTTTACCAATACGGCCGTAATCGCCAGTAACACATCCTGAAGCATCTGCCCAAGGAACACAATCCCAAGCTCTTCTAAGATCAGAAATTACTAAATTCCAAATATCTTTTTGAGGAGAACGTAGAAAATCAGTTTTAGGAGAAGAAGTTGCTTCAAGTACTAAAGGGACATCCCCGAATTGCGTGGCTAACTGCGCATAATAATACGCACGGAGAAATTTGATTTCACCTTCGCGGATAACCTTAGTTGCTGCCGCCATATCAGTGTTCGTTGACAGATATTTCAGAGCAAGATTACAAACATAAATACATTTATAATTATTAGCCCAAAAGCCTGAAATTGTACCTTCCGAAGTAGTTAAATAATCTGTTCTAAATTGACAATAAGCTTCACGGTTTCCGCCATCACCACCAACCATATAAAGATCAGTACCCATATCTTCCAGTTTAAACATATTTTCGGACGTTGCAGCCCAACGCAGATTTTGATAAGCAGAAATAATCAATGCATTCAATCCACTGGCAGTTTCATAATAAGTATAATCCGTGTTGTAACCTTTTTCATCGAGGAAGTCCTTACATGATGCGCTAAAGAGCACCAATCCAATCAGAAATATATTTCTTAATGTTTTCATTTTTGTTTTCATAATAATAACTTTTAAAATGTTACGTTTAATCCCACTTTATAGGTTCTCAACAACAATCCAGCATCACTGAATGAGTTCAAACTACCGTAATATCTTTGTTGAGCAATAGCTCCTTCTGGATCAATTCCAGGGAATTTCGTAAATAATACAGGGTTCAAACATTTCAAAGTAATACGTACTTTCTGAATTCCCACATCTTTCAAAAATTTATTCTTGTCGATAGTATAACCTAAAGTAATATCATTAATCTTCAAATAATCTCCTTTCCAAAAATATGAAGCACTAATTGTACTTGGTGCATTTGAACCGGTAGGAGCAATATACTGAGTATTAGTACGAGTAGGAGTCCAATAACTATTTGCCAAAGCTTGAGTGATATTTAACTTACCATCACTTACGTTACCCGAATCATAATAAATAGTGCTTCCAATGGCAGTATTCATAAATATATACAAATCAAATGGCCCATAAGTAAATGTATTTGCCATACTGGCAGTCCATTTAGGCATTTTAGATCCTCTGATTTGACGATCATCAGCGGCTGTAATCTTATAATCTCCATTCAAATCCACTAAACGAAGTTGACCAGGAGCATAAGAAGAACCATTCGCATTGAATTTAGCCATTTCTTCAAAATCTTCTTTTGAATAACCCCAAACTGTCGGATAAGCCACATAATCGTAATAAGTGTCAACAGGATGTCCTACAAACCATTTATTATCAATATCATAAGCTAATCCGGTATTCAAACTGGTAATTTCTTCCTTGTTCGTAGCGAAATTAAGAGTGGTTTCCCAAGAGAAATCTTTAGTTTTGATATTTTCAGTAGTAAGACTTACTTCAAAACCTTGGTTTTTAGTGGAACCAATATTTGAAGTTATACTTGTAAACCCTGAAGTAGAAGGAAGAGAACGCGACATTAATAAATCAGATGTATTTTGCAAATACCAATCGAATGACGCAGATACACGACCGCCTAAAACACTCAAATCAAATCCAACATCGTATTGTCCTGTTTTTTCCCATGTCAAAGCATCATTAGATAATGTATTAGGTAAATATCCGGCAGCAAGAGAGGTATTAGACCAGTTGTAACGGCTTGAAGTAATCTGACCAACTGTACTATAGGCACTTACTGATGAGTTACCTGTTTTACCATAACCGGCGCGAATCTTTAAATTATCCAACCAGGTCTGATCTTTCATAAAACTTTCTTCTGTTACCCTCCATCCGAGTGCAACAGAAGGAAAAGCCACCCACTTATGTCCTTCAGCCAAACGGGAAGAACCATCGTATCTTAAAGTCCCTGTTAAAAGATATCTATCTTTATATGAATAATTTACACGACCAACATACGATTGTAACTGCCATTGAGTAAATGCGCTGGTAGTTGCCTGAGATACAGAAGCGTTTCCAAGTGCATTCCACAATTGTGTTTCAATAGGAATACCCACCCCTGTTGCTACAGTTTGATCCCATATCGATTTTTCGTTGGACTGAACAAGTGTAAGTCCCAATGAATGATCTTCAATCTTGGTATTATAGCTCAAATTATTTTCAAAAGTCCAGGAACGACTTACCTGAGTTTCTTTACTTGCTTTAGCATTACCTGTTACAGCAATAGTTGATGTATATTTTGCATAGAATTTATTATACTGAGTAAGATTAAGGACTTCTCCTACAGTAGCTTTATAAGTCAAACCTTTCAACAACTTTAAAGATGCGTAAAAATTAACTCCAACATTGTTGTTGCGATTCTGTCTTTTAGCACCTGTTAAATCCATGTAATTACTATATAATAATCCATCACCACAAGGTTGAGGAATTACTCCATAGGCAGGATCTCCATCATTAGTAACATCTCCATCTTTTGAATACCATGGAGTTCCAAGTGGATTCCAGTATGAAGCCATCCATTGACCTCCATCCCAATCGCGATCAGAGAAGTTTACGCTACCACCCATAGTAATTCTATCACCCAATTTCTGGTCAATATTCATACGTAAAGTGTATTTTTTCTGAAATTCTTGCAGCGTACTACCCGTTTGATCAATAAAAGAACCAGACACGAAAATCTGAGTCTTCTCAGAACCAGCTCTAATACTTAAATTATGAGTTTGAGATATTGGATTCGGATTTATTCCATCCATTTGCCAATTGAAGGTACGGAGCTTTGCAGGATTATATGTACCATCAGCCCACGCAAGTTTTAATGATTGCGAAATATATGGATCTTGAGTCCATGTTAAAGCTATATCTTTGGCATAATTAGGAGTAGCTGAACCATATCCGGCATCAGTTCTCAACGTATAACCTCCTTCACCATCGTAAGTGTACAAACGGCTAAGATCTCTCTGGTATTCCATGTACTGTTCACCAGTAGCCATTTTTCTCATGCGAGCAATTTGACCAACACTAAAATCGCCATTATATTCTACGGTAATTTTACCTTTTTCACCTCTTTTAGTGGTTACCAAAATAACGCCGTTGGCTCCACGAGCTCCGTAAATAGCTGTAGCTGATGCATCTTTCAAAACTTCAATGGATTGTACATCGTTAGGATTAATCATGTTAGTACCATCGTTAGTTGGTATCCCATCAATTACAAATAACGGATCGTTACTTGCTCCGATAGAACGGTTACCTCGCAAACGAATGACAGGATCAGTATTTACTCCGCTACCATTTTGAGTTACAATCATACCTGCAACTTTTCCCTGAAGAGCTTGTTGAAGGTTAGTTGGAGCCGAAGCCATCAAAGCTTGTGGTTTAACGGATGATACAGATCCGGTTACATCTGACTTACGTACTGTACCGTAACCAATCGCAACTACTTCTTCCAACACTTTGGAATCTTCTTCCAACACAATATTAATTGTACCTTTTCCATCCACATTAATTGTTTGGGGTTTATAGCCCACATATGAAAAGATAAGTTTACTTGAAGATGGTACTTTAATAGAGTATTTTCCATCTAAATCAGTAATTGTTCCAATGGAAGATCCTTGAACCTTAATACTTACCCCCATAAGAGCAGCATTCGAAGCATCCTTAACTGTTCCCTGAACAGTTATTGTTTGCCCAAACACAGAAATTGAAAACAAAAGCAACAAGAACAAAATTCCCGGTACTTTGAGACAACTAGTTTGTTTCATGATAATAGAATTAAAGATTAATTTGAATTTTTTTTCTGAAGTATTTATATGTTGTTTTAAATATTTTTTCATATCCATATTTTACTCCTATTTCTGTTAATTGCTTATTTTTTCTTCCTCGCTCTTATATTAAAAGAAAAAAAGAAAAAACTATCGCTTAATTTTTGTGAATTTATTCACTTTTGTTACTACACTAACTAATAGTGTATAAAATTAAATATTAAATCTAAGGGGTCTATGTTTTCATGTTTTATATTTTTTAAATTAAACTTATAGTACTTATTACAATCTACATTATTATATGAATAAAAAAACCGATTGATAAATCAACCGGTCACGATTATAAATGACATCCGCTTCTTCAAGCAAAAATCATTTTGTCAGATCATTCCACGGTATTGAGATTTTCTCAATACAAATATAGATATTCCAGACTTGAAGTTCACTTTAAACAATCTCATCTTATTGATGATGGGTTACATCGCTTTTACATACGTTACATTTCTTTTTGATTTGGTTACACAAACATTTATTGGCAGATTTTAATAGATTTTAAAACATTTATTCTGAAATCTACTAAAAGGGCTTTGAGGGATAAATTATCCATTTTTGTCGTTTTTTTCTCCATGCGAAGAATATTCTTTAGGCGACACGCCATAAAATTCTTTAAAAGAATTAGAAAAATGAGATAAACTGGTAAAGCCTAAAGCATAAGCCACCTCTGAAATTGTCAACTTTTGAGAAGTAAGAAGGTCACCCGCTTGCTTAAGTCTAATGGATCGGATAAAGTCTCTTGCTGACATGTTGGTCAGTTCTTTCAACTTTCGATGCATGTGTACACGGCTCATACCAATTTTATCAGCCAACATTTCTACATTAAGATTTTGATCTGAAATATTTTCGTTTATCACTTTCATGATTTTTTCAAGAAGTATTTGATCGTTTGACTTTAATACCACCGGTTTAATCAGTGGATTTGAATCTTTCTCATTAATCGATTTATGTTCAAGTCTTTCGTGATTTGCAAGAATACTTGCAATCCTCTTCTTCAACAACTCCACATTGAAAGGTTTAGGAACGTATGCATCAGCCCCTATTTCAAAACCTTCGCCTTTATCCTCATCACTTGTTCTGGCTGTGAGTAAAACAACCGGAATGTAGTTGATATTTACATTCGATTTAATCTTCTTACAAAGCGTCATACCATCCATTTCGGGCATCATCACATCGCTTACAACTAAGTCTGGTTTTTCCTTCAAAATATATTCGAGGGCATCCTTTCCATTGTAACATTCAGCAACTCTGTAATTATCAGATAATTCATGCAATAAATATTGTCTTATTTCATCTTCATCATCAACAATAAGTACTCTATACTTAGTTTTAGCTCTCGATTTTGAATGATATTTCGCTTGTTCCGAAAAATTACTATCAACTTCAATTTCGTTTGCTAAATTATTTTCTTTTCTATCTGGAAGTCCCACCCCTTCCATAGCAGACGATAAATTTTCTTTCTCCGCCTCACTTAAATGATTACTCCCTAAAGGAAGGCGTATGATGAATTCACTCCCTTTTCCCACACTTTTATTTTGAGCAAAAATTTTACCGTGCATCAACTCAACTAAATTTTTTGCCAAATGCAAACCTATACCCGTACCAAAATTAACATTGGTTTGAGCATTGTCTATTTGATAAAATCTTTCGAAAATCTTTTCAATCTTATCCTCCTGAATTCCAATTCCACTATCCGATACAATAATTTCAAAATACTCATGCAAACATGGTTCAGAAGAATCGGAACTAACACCCGTGTTAAGTCTTATAGTTATTTCTCCTTTTTCAGGTGTAAATTTAAATGCGTTCGACAGAATGTTTACCAAAACTTTATCAAAATTATTTATATCTATCCAAGCTTTTAATTCGGGCGTTTCATGAACAAATTCAAGTTGTATTTCTCTCTTTTTCGCCTGATATTCAAATGTATGAATAAGATCGTTAATAAACGCGACTAAATCTGTTTCACGCATTTTGATAGACATTTGACCTTTATCAATTTTTCTTACATCAAGTAATTGATTGATAAGTCTCAATATTCGCTGTGCATTACGATGCATAAGCCGGTAAACTTCCTGCCTTGCCGAGTCTTTGTCTTCAGCAAGCAATTTTTCAAGCGGACTTATGATCAGACTCATAGGAGTTCTGATTTCGTGAGAAATATTAATAAAAAATTGTAATTTACCTTCATTTACCTGCTCCAAATGCTCACGTCTCATAAGTTCGTGTCTATGATTAATCCGTTCTACAATAATGCGATAAATAAACCACGTGAATCCTAAAATCAGAATAAAATAAATCAACTTGGCGATTGCACTCAAATACCAGGGTGGATAAATAATAATATCCCACACCTTTTCTTCTGATTCTTTATCGTTAATACATGCTTTAACATGTAGTTTGTAATGACCATAACTTAAGTTATTAAACACGATTCTGTTAATTCCTCTTTCGGTGTTAATCCAATGATCATTCATACCTTCCATTTTGTAGGTGTAAAACACCCGCCCCTGACTACCGTAATCGAATGTAGAAAACTCAAGACTAAACATATTGTCCTTGTAGTTTAATTTTATCTTTTTTACATCCGAAACAAAGTCATTCAGGATAATATGAGCGCCTGATTTTTGACCCTTAACCACCAGTTTGTCGAAAACATAAAATCCGGTCAGATATAATTCTATTGGCGCTTTTTGCTCGATAATTTGAGATGGAAAGAAGGATGTAACACCAGTCACACCTCCAAAAAACATTTCTCCCAGTGAAGTTTTATAGGCTGCCCCTGTTGAGAATTCATTTCCTTGTAGCCCATCATAAGCGTTATAATTAATAAAATGCTTTTCCGACACAATTAAGTTGGATATTCCATTATGAGTACTTAGCCAAAGATTTCCCTTTTCATCCTCAAGAATTCCACACACTACATTTCCTGTTAATCCATCTTTTGTGGTATAATGTTCTGAGGTTCGTCTCGCTGGATTAAAACAGGTAAGTCCTTCCGTAGTACCAAACCACATCAATCCGCGGGAATCGCGCAAAACAGACAATACAATATTGCCGACAAGCATTCCTTTTGGTCCACGGAAAGTAGTAATTTTACCTGTTTCTAAATTGACAGAACTCACTCCTCCATAAGTTCCAACCCACATCAAACTATCACCATCATTCATTACGCAGTTCACCCAGTTATTTGCAATTCCAGAAGAATCTTCTTCATTAAAAAGATACTGACTTACATATTTTGAAGATTTGGGGTCAAAAATTTGAATCCCTGCTCCGTTTGTTCCAACCCATATCCTGTTTTGAGGATCAAGAGCGAGGCTCATTGACTTGTTGGTTGAAGTATTGCTTATTAATTCAAGGTTATTGTTTTTATAATATGTAGTGGCACCAGTGGTTTTATTAAACTTTACCAATCCATCAATGTAAGATCCTAACCACAAGGTGTTTCGATCTCCCTCTATAATTGACATAATAGTTCCGGAAACACCATTTGCGGTACTGCTTACTCCAAAGTGTCTCGAAGAATTTCCATTGATAACATACATTCCATCATTATCAGTTCCCACCCAGACACTTCCTTCTTTATCCTGTAATAATGACATTACACAGTTTGAACCAATTATATTTCTGTAAAATGATTTTACTCCCCAATAACTAAATTCATTCGGATGATTGGGAGATAAAAATACTCCTTTTTGAAAAAGCCCTATCCAGAGATTTCCGTCCTTATCATTGAAAAGGGAATGAACTTTCGTTTTTGATAAATCAAACATGGAAGAAATAAGCTGATAATCTTCAAGTACCCCTGTGGATTTATTTAAGTATTTAACACCCCGTCCATCGGTCCCGACAAGCAAACGACCACTGTTATCGAATGATAGACATTTTATGGGTAAAACAACAGAAGAATTCATATAATTTATTGCTTCAAACTTATGAAGTAATAGATTAAAACGAAACAGACCTCCCGTAAGAGTTCCTACATATATATTTCCATCAACATCTTCTTCGATACTTGAAATATGATTACTCCCGATAGCTAAAGGTGATTTAAAACACACCATACGTCCTGTTTTGGGATGAAACATATTCAGTCCCTGATTTTCAGAGGCTATCCATATTTGTCCTTTTTTGTCCTGATGTAATGCAATCAGATAACGACTGCAAAGATTAGGGAATAAATCTTCATCAACAGTAAAAGATTTGAAATCCTTCGATGAACGTATAATTCCAATCCCCGAAGTAGACATTAATATTTCTCCATCCGGCGTTTCAACTATGGAAGTAATATGCGGCTCTACTTTCCTTTTTCTGAAATAAACAGGAATTTCAGTAAACGTATCTTCTGCTCGATCATATATCTGTAATCCATTAATACAACCAATCCAGATCCGACCTTTACTGTCTTCAAATACCGTTCGTACATAATTATTTTTCAACGAAAACTTGTCATCACGTTTGTTATGATAAACCGTAAACCGTACTCCATCAAATTTATTCAAACCATCTTCTGTGGCAATCCAGATATATTTTCGGCTATCCTGATAAATGGAATTGATTAAACTATTGGAAAGAACATTATCGGTCGAATAAAAACTACCGGTCTGGGCATTAACCGAAGACCAGATGATCCAAAAAATGGAAGTGGAGATAAGTAATGTAATTTTTCTCATTGAAATTGAGATTTAATTCATGTATTCGGTGTTACAAAAATAAGCGTTTTTTATGTAATTCAGACAAATATACAACAAGAGAAAGACTTATCTTTTAATTTCATATGTTTTTGTATTAAATCTTATCCAGTCTATCTTCCTTATTCGGAAAAGGCGCTTCTTCTTTTTCATTCCATCTAAAAACAAATGAAATATAAACGCAAAATTGATCTAAAATTCTTTGTATCTTTGTCACTGCATTGGTTCGCAAAAAACGGAAATCTCCGTGAGCGATGAAAAGGGAATCAGGTGTAAATCCTGAACAGACCCGCTGCTGTAAGCTCTATTCAGTTTTTTAAATTGTCCATGGACAATTTAAAAAATTGATTAATCGTATTGAACAACACTTTTTGCCACTGATTTTTCGGTTGACAATGGGTAATTGATTATATAAAACTAATCTGCAATCCACCATTCAAAACAAACATCGGGAAGGCGTTCAAATACGGGAGCAAGTCAGAAGACCTGCCAGGCAAATAACTTTCCTTTT
>WSSedL1CaDRAFT_10000946_pt1 | contig 18662 bp, 12 predicted proteins | sample WetSurSL1Cattail_FD_9464 | JGI IMG/M metagenome (IMG submission 9464)
ACCGAGCCGAAGTTTATACCAAAGGAAGCTGCCGAAATTGCATTTGGTGATGATACGAAGGTGAAAATCCGCCTGATTGACTGTGTCGGTTATATGGTGGACGGAGCTGCTGGACATATTGAGAATCAACATGAGAGAATGGTAAGGACGCCCTGGTATGATTATGAAATACCCTTCACGCAGGCTGCGGAGATTGGGACAAAGAAGGTTATCAATGATCATTCTACAATTGGTATTGTTGTAACATCGGACGGAAGCTTTGGAGAATTGCAAAGAGAAAATTATCGAGTGCCGGAGGAGAGGACGATAACGGAGCTAAAGCAACTGGGGAAGCCGTTTATCGTATTGTTGAATACGAATAAGCCTCATTCAACAGAAACAATCAGAATTGCTGAGGATATGTCACAGGAATATGATGTTCCGGTTATGCCGGTTAATGCAGAGCAGTTGAAGAAAGATGATATAACAAAAATCATGGAGAATATTCTTTCTGTATTTCCGATTACTGAAATTGATTTTTACATGCCAAAGTGGGCTGAGATGCTTCCGGCAGATCATTGGCTTAAGGTGGATTTAATCAAGGCAGTCAAGGAAGTATTTCAGAATATGACGCAGGTTAAGGACGCCAGATTACAGAATTTCGATACCGACAGTCAATATGTAAAGCGTTTTAAAGTTGACAATATCAATATGGAAGATGGAAGCGTTCAGGTCAATGTTGAATTTGATGACATGTATTACTATCAAATACTGAGTGATCTGATCGGTGTACCGATTACCGGCGAATATCAACTGATTTCTACATTGAAGGAGCTGGCTTCAAAAAAGACCGAATTTGAAAAGGTTTCTTATGCGACCGATCAGGTTAAGGCAAAAGGCTATGGTATTGTCACACCGCTAAAGAGCGAAATATCAATTGATGAACCTGAGATCATGAAGCATGGAAATAAATTCGGTGTAAAGATAAAAGCAACAGCACCATCGATTCACATGATTAAAGCAGATATTCATACAGAGGTAGCACCAATCGTCGGTTCTGAAGAGCAGGCAAAGGATTTGATTGAATATATCAATGCGAATGCCAAAGAAAATCCGGATGGTATTTGGGATACTAATATTTTCGGAAAATCTGTCCGACAGTTGGTTGATGACGGAATCAATTCTAAGATCAATAAATTGACGGATGAAAGCCAGATAAAACTTCAGGAAACAATGCAGAGAATTATTAACGACAGTAATGGCGGTCTGGTCTGCATAATCATTTAATATTTTGTTACAAAGTTGTCCGGCTAATATAGGAATTGAAAAGCTCCTTCCTAAGTGAAGGAAACCCTTTTGTTGATAGGGGTTCCCTTCACTTAAGAGGGAGCTTTTCAATAGGAACCACTCACTCCTAGGTGAAGGAAACCCTTTTGTTGATAGGGGTATCCTTCACCTAAGTGTGAGTTTTTCAATATAAACAAACCTCTTTCATAGTGACAGTGAGCGGCTCAAATTCATGATGAGGCAGCCTTTTCATACAGTATTTGTTATTTATGTATAAATTATAAATAAATTGTGACACATAGTTGACATTATTTATAGTGTTTGGTATAATAAACACGTAATAAATTTAACAAGTGCGTAATATTTAACCAAACAACCGGTATGGCAGATAAATTGATTTACTACTTGTAACTTCTCATAACATATGGGACAACAAAGAATTGCTTGTGGTATTACTAGAGCGTATTACAAGAAAATATTTGGAGGACGTACAATGAAGAAGCTATATAAACTTTCCTTAATTTGTGTTGCAGGAGCAATCGTGTTCGCTGCCAATCCTAAAACAGTATATGCGTATGAAGAAGGCGTTGCAGGTTACGTTTTTGATAAGGATTTAAGCGGTCAGGGTACACCCAATGAAACCGCTACTATAAATTTATCTTCTGAAGAAACTCCTATTCCGGGATATAATAATATTGGAATTGCTAATGTTGATAAAGGATCTAATTTATTGATTCGTAAGTCTGCCAGCGCTGATGGCAAAATCATTGGAAAGTTACCGAACAACGGCGGCTGTGAGATTATTGAAGGAGATAAAGACGGATGGACGAAGATAAGTACAGATACTGATTCAAGTAAATTGAATGGTTATGTTAAGAGTGAATATCTGATTATTGGCTCTGAGGCTCTTAAGCTTGCCAAAGAAGTAGGCAGCTATGTTGCAACAGCTAATACCAATGGACTTAATGTAAGAGATAAAGCTTCTACAGATTCAGATATTATTGATCGTATTGCCAAGGGTGAGGAATTAATTGTACTTGACTCCTTTGTTTCATCCGATGATTCGGATCATAGTTCATGGGTCGAAGTAAGTCAGGACAGTGATGCGAAAGAAGTTGATGCCGTTTACGTTGCAAAGGAATATGTTGATATTACCTTCCAATTAATTCATGCAGTATCGATTGAAGAATTACAATATGGTAGCGGTGTATCCAGTACAAGGGTTAATTTGGTCAATTTAGCAAAAGATCACTTGGGTGAATCATATGTTTGGGGTGGTACCTCATTAGGTAACGGCGTTGATTGTTCTGGTTTTACTCAGGCATTATATCGTAAGCTTGGTTATTCCATACCACGTACTTCAAGAAGTCAAGCTGCAAGTGGAAACAGCATATCTGCATCTGAATTAAAGCCGGGTGATTTGGTATTCTACGGAAGCTCAAGTTATATCAATCATGTTGCAATGTATATCGGTAATGGTCAGATAATACATGCAAGTAACCACAGAGACGGTATTAAGATTTCCAATTTATATTACAGATCTCCGGTTAAGTTTGCAAGGTTTATCAATAATTAATGAATTTATGGATTTTAACTAAATAGTATATTTAATGGCTGAATCAATAGGTTCAGCCATTTTGTATGTCTATGTATAATTAATTAAGGTTTCATTAGGAAGACTGTTTTCGGTTGACAGTTATTTTTTATAATTCTATAATATATTCGGGTATCATAAGACTACTAATAAATGGAGTTATTTATTAGAAGATCGGAAGCGTAGAAAACGGCGCAGAAATGAGGAAAAATATTTTGAAATATATATTTTTAATATTAATTGCTGTTTTATTTCTGGTAATCTGGAGTATGTTAAATGATAATAAATCGCATAAACGATTAAAAAGTCGATTGAAACAAGAATGGGGTAATATACCCGAGGAGGAATATTCGTCAGAAAAAGTGGAATCATTGAAGATGTATTATCTTGCTGAAAGCGATATCATGAAGGATGTAGATGATATTACTTGGAATGATCTTGACATGCTGGAAATCTTTATGCTGATGAATAATACACAATGTGCGGTCGGTGAAGAGTATCTTTATGCCCTTCTTCATAAACCATGTTTATCGAAAGATGAATTAAAGGAACGAAACCGTCTGATGAAATTCTTTGCGGAGAAGGAAGAGAGTAGAATTTTATTACAGACAAAGCTTTTTCCAATCGGCAAATTAAGTAAGATATCTGTTTATGAATATATGCATCGTCTACAGGAGCAGGAGCCAAAGAGTAATCTACCTCACTATCTTATGTTACTGGGACTGGTTCTATCAATTGCCTTCATTGGTATCAATCCCGGGTTTGGTGGAATATGTACAGTGTTATTTGTGATTGCAAATATGTTTTGGTATTACAAGGAAAAAGCAGGGATTGAAATATATTTAACTGTTTTCGCCTTTATTGTACGTCTGCTGGACGGAGCGAAGGAAATATATAAGCTGGATATTCCCGAAATTAAGAAGTATACCGAGGCTATTAAGCTTGATGCGTTACATTTCAAAAAGTTCAGAAAGGGTTCCTTATGGCTGACTCCAAAGCAAGCAACCGGAAGTCCGGCTGAAATCGCTCTGGATTATATACGTATGTTGACCCATATTGATTTAATAAAATATAATTCTATGCTTGGCTTTTTAAAGAAGAATCGAGAGGTTTTAAACCGGATTTATCAAAATATTGGATTTTTGGATAGCATGCTTGCGGCGGCTTCCTTTCGTACATTTCTTCCGGTATATTGTGAGCCGGAACTTGTAAAAGGTGGGAGACCAATGCTTAATGTAACCGGATTGTATCATCCACTTCTTGAGACACCGGTAGAAAACTCGATTGGCGAGGATAAATCTGTATTGCTTACAGGTTCAAACGCGTCAGGTAAATCGACATTTATCAAAACATTGGCAATTAATGCGATCCTTGCACAAACTATTTTCACATCGCTCAGTAAAAGTTATAACGGAAGTTACTTTATCATTTTTTCCTCTATGGCGTTAAGGGATAATATATTGAGTCAGGAAAGCTATTATATTGTCGAGATAAAATCTTTAAAACGCATTATGGACAGGGTTAATGATGAAATTCCGATACTTTGTTTTATCGATGAGGTACTTCGCGGAACAAACACTCTTGAAAGAATAGCGGCATCCTCAAGAATTCTTTCTTCTCTTGCTAGACAGAATGCTTTCGTTTTTGCTGCCACCCATGATACAGAATTAACACAGATATTGGAGAAGGATTATGCCAATTATCATTTTCAGGAGCGCATTGAAAATAATCAAATTTTGTTCGATTATAAGCTTTATAAGGGAAAGTCTGTTTCCAGAAATGCGATTAAACTCCTTCATATGATGGGATATTCGCGTGATATTATAGAGTCTGCTGAATATGCGGCAGAGGAATTTATGAATAAGGGTGAATGGAGGAAAATATGAACGTAAAAATCTATACAGACGGAGCGGCAAGAGGAAATCCGGACGGTCCCGGTGGCTATGGTGCCATCCTTGTTTATACTGACGCAAAAGGGACATTACATGAGAGAGAATACAGTGCAGGCTATAAGAAGACTTCCAATAACCGAATGGAGCTGATGGCGGCGATAGCAGGACTTGAGGCTTTAACAAAACCTTGTAGTGTTACGATATATTCTGATTCCCAATATCTTGTGAAGGCATTCAATGAACACTGGCTTGAGGGCTGGATTAAAAAAGGTTGGAAGAGAGGGAAGAATGAAGAGGTTAAGAATGTTGACCTTTGGAAACGTTTACTATTAGCTAAAAGTACGCATCAGGTAACCTTTGAATGGGTCAGAGGTCACAACGGACACCCAATGAATGAACGCTGTGACGTCCTGGCCACTACCGCTGCTGATGGCGATAACCTTTTAGACGATAACCAAGCAGATTAGGAATAACATATGCACTATATGTATACGAAGGCATTATCCTGTATAAATAGAGTATATCCGACCATACCATGTGTATGAGCAATCGGAATATATGCGATGTTTCCAGAGTAGTTATGTGAAGGTTCTGCATGAAAATGAGGTCTTGCCCATATAGTTATGAGTATGTAATTCGTTTGTCATACTTGCCTCCTTTCGACTACCAAATGCAGTAAGTATGCCCCTTACTATTTTATGAACATATGAATTACTTGATGCTTATAACCATTGCATTAACGCATCTTTATGATATAATCTAAAAGTAAAAGAAATTTACAGTTAAGATACTATACCGGGAATTTGTTTACATAATATAATTATGTAAGGTAATAATAGTGTTTCAGTAATTACGAAAGAAGGATTTTCAACATGACGCAATTAACTCCGTTGATGCAACAATATAGTGAGATCAAAGAACATTATAAGGATTGTATATTGTTCTATCGCTTGGGCGATTTTTATGAAATGTTTTTTGAGGATGCCCATACCTGCTCCAGGGAACTTGAGATTGCATTAACCGGAAAAAGCATCGGACAGGAAGACCGAGCTCCGATGTGTGGTGTACCCTTCCATGCGGTTGAGAATTATCTCAGTAAACTGGTAAGCAGAGGCTATCGTGTTGCAATTTGCGAACAGGTGGAGGATCCGAAGTTAGCAAAGGGCATTGTGAAGAGGGAAGTTGTCCGAATTGTCACTCCAGGAACAAATTTAAATACTCAGGTACTTGATGAAACAAAGAATAATTATTTAATGGCAATCGTACATACCACGAATGCTTTTGGAGTATCCATCGTTGATATCACCACAGGGGATTATTATGTGACTGAAGTAGACACCGAACGAAAGCTTATGGATGAGATTTTCAAATGGTCGCCTACTGAAATAATATGTAATGATACTTTTTTTGTATCAGGGATCAATATTGAAACTTTAAAAAGCAGCAATATTGTCTTATCACCTCTGGAACCGTGGTATTTTGATGATGAGCAATGTGTCAGGGCGCTGAAGGAGCATTTTAATGTAGGAACCTTGGACGGCCTTGGGTTAAAGGATTACTCTATCGGTATCATTGCTGCGGGATGTGTCATGCAATTTTTAAGAGAAACACAGAAAAACTCCCTGTCTCATATTACGAAGCTGACGCCTTATACATATGAAAAATATATGCTGCTTGACAGCTCCACGGTACGTAATCTTGAGCTTACGGAGACAATCAGAGAGAAACAAAAGAAAGGTTCCTTACTGTGGATTCTTGATAAAACGAAAACAGCGATGGGCGCCAGGCTTCTGCGTAACTGCATGGAACAGCCGCTCATTGATTATGATATGATTAATCAGAGGCTGGAGGCTGTCAGTAATCTGAAGGATAATATGATTACCAGGGAAGAGATCAGGGAGTACCTAAACCCTATCTATGATCTGGAACGTCTGATGAGTAAAATTAGTTATAAAAGTGCAAATCCCAGGGACTTGATTGCATTTTGCTCCTCATTATCCATGCTTCCGCATATTAAATTTTTATTACAGAACATGGAAGAACAGCTATTAAAGGAAGTTTACGAGGAACTTGATCCACTGCAGGACATTTTTGATCTGATTGGTACAGCTATTTCAGAGGAACCGCCACTGAGTGTCAAAGAGGGCGGTATCATAAGAGAAGGCTATAACGAAGAAGTTGACCGTTTACGAAGAGCAAAGACAGAAGGTAAGGATTGGCTCATGGATCTTGAAACCAAGGAACGTGAAGCTACCGGTATTAAGAATCTTAAAATCAGATTTAATCGTGTATTCGGTTATTATCTGGAGGTGACGAATTCTTATCAAAACCTTGTTCCGGAGAAATGGATCAGAAAACAGACATTAGCGAATGCGGAGCGTTATACCACACCGGAATTGAAGGATCTGGAAGATATTATCCTAGGTGCTGAGGATAAACTGTTTGCACTTGAATATGGTCTGTTCAGTGACATCAGGGACCTGATAGCACTTGAGGTGAAGCGAATCCAGCAGACCGCCAAAGCCATTGCTAAAATAGATGTGTTTTCATCGCTTGCACTGGTCGCAGAGCAGAATAATTACGTAAAACCGATTATGAATACTACAGGATCCCTACAGATCAAAAATGGAAGACATCCGGTTGTGGAACGCATGATTTCTCATGATATGTTTGTAGCAAACGATACATTGCTGGATAATAAAAAGAACCGTGTGTCCATTATTACCGGTCCGAATATGGCCGGAAAATCTACCTATATGAGACAAACAGCCCTGATTGTATTGATGGCTCAGATCGGTAGCTTTGTTCCGGCTGATACGGCACAAATTAGTATTGTAGACCGTATCTTTACACGAGTTGGTGCTTCTGACGATCTCGCCAGCGGACAAAGTACCTTCATGGTCGAAATGACCGAGGTCGCCAATATCCTTCGTAATGCCACAGTGAACAGTCTGTTAATTCTTGATGAAATCGGACGAGGTACAAGTACCTTTGACGGATTGAGTATCGCTTGGGCAGTTGTGGAGCATATCAGTAATTCGAACATTCTGGGAGCAAAGACCCTGTTTGCAACGCATTACCATGAACTGACCGAACTTGAGGGAAGGCTGGAAGGCGTGAATAACTACTGTATAGCGGTCAAGGAGCAGGGAGAAGATATTGTATTTCTAAGAAAAATAGTCAAGGGCGGAGCGGATAAGAGCTATGGCATCCAGGTTGCCAAGTTGGCCGGAGTCCCTGCCAGTGTATTAAAAAGGGCTTTTGAGATTGTAGCGGAGCTTACCGGTAACGATCTCGCCTTGAAAGCAAAAAATCTAACTGCACCGGAAGCCATACCGAATCCGGAACCGGTTCAGGAGGAATTGGCTCTTGAGGAATTGCTGGAAAGACCACTACTTTCGAATTTTAATGGAAGAAAAGGAAAAAAATCAAAGGACTCAGATCAGATATCCTTTTTCTCGACGACGGGCAATGAGGATGTCATTACGGAGCTTAGGGATCTTGAAATTGCAAGACTTACACCGATTGATGCCATCAATAAACTATATCAGATGCAGAGGAAAATTAAAGACAGAATCTAATGTGAAATTACTGAGTTGATGAATACGAACAAAAGGTACTATTCAATAAATGATTTGACACTCGAATCATAAATGCAAAGATAAAGATGGAGGAAGTTATGCCACAGATTCATATACTTGATGAACCTACCATTAATCAGATCGCTGCGGGGGAGGTTGTGGAACGCCCCAGCGCTGTTGTGAAGGAACTTATAGAGAATGCAATGGATGCCGGAGCAACTGCAATTACTGCTGAGATTAAGGAAGGCGGATTAAGCTTTATCAGAATAACAGATAATGGTTCCGGTATTGCAAAGGAGGATATTACTCTTGCATTTCTTCGTCATGCCACAAGTAAAATCAGGGTTGCTGAAGATCTGTTAACTGTAACAAGCCTTGGCTTTCGCGGTGAGGCTTTATCCAGTATCGCAGCTGTTTCACAACTGGAATTGATCACAAAGACTTCCTCTGCACTCAATGGCTTCCGCTACCTCATGGAAGGCGGTACAGAGAAATCTATGGAGGAAATCGGTTGTCCGTGCGGAACTACGATTATTGTTAGAAATATCTTTTATAACACTCCTGCAAGACGTAAGTTTCTAAAGTCGGCAATTACAGAGGCCGGTTATATCAGTGAATTGATGGAACGCCTGATGGTTTCCCATCCGGGGGTATCCTTTAAATTTATCATGAATAATCAGGTAAAACTGCAATCCTCGGGAAATCATAGCAGTAAGGATATTCTATATCATGTTTATGGAAGGGACATTGCAAAAGAGCTTTCTATCGTAGAATTTGACTCGGAGGATGTCAAAATCACCGGCTATATTGGGAAACCGATGATAACGAGAGGTAACCGTAACAACGAGAATTATTTTATTAACGGTAGGTATATAAAAAGCAATATAATAACAAAAGCAATTGAAGAGGCGTATAAGCCGTATATGATGCAGCATAAATACCCCTTTACTTCGCTTTATTTTGAGATTAATCCGACCTTGATTGATGTTAATGTACATCCGCAGAAGATGGAAATCCGTCTAAAGAATGGCGAGGAGGTCTATAAATTTACCTATCAGGCTGTCAAAAGCGCACTATCAAACAGGGAAATAATACCTCAGGTTATCCTAACGCCACAAAAAGAAGAGAAGAAGGAAACTGTAAGTGTGCCGGAACCTTTTGAACAAAATCGTAGACAACAACTTGAGAACTTCGCTCATAGGAAAGAAAATAATTATAACATTCAGCAAAGTAATAATGACACTGTTCCGATACAGAATAGAATTCAATATGATAGAACTGAGAATCAGAAAACAGCCTCTACGTTAGCAGAAACTACTGATTACAATATAGACAAAAAGCAGATAAAAATACAACAAGAGCAGGATATGCAACCACTGGCAAAGGATAGTATAAATCAACCACAGAATACGACAATTTCAGAGCAGGATACAATGAAGCAAACGAAATATGCAATGCAACAAATACAGGAATCATTAATTCCAGTACAGAATATTATGCATCAAACGAAGAATGCTACTTCAGAACAGCTGAATCTGTTTGAACAGTCACAGGCAATACCCGAAGCACCGTTCTTATCGAAACAGGCTTTGCAGGAACACCGGATTATTGGGCAGGTCTTTTCGACTTATTGGCTGGTGGAATACAAGAACGAACTTTATATTATTGACCAGCATGCCGCTCATGAAAAAGTTCTGTATGAGAAAATTGTTGCTGCAGCCAAAGAAAAGACTCACAGTTCACAACAGTTGTATCCACCACTCGTATTAACTCTAAGCATTAGAGAACAGGAAATTATACACCGGTATGATGAGGTGTTAAGCAGTCTGGGATATGAATTTGAACATTTTGGAGGAAATGAGTTTTCAGTAAGAGCAGTTCCTTCGAACTTATATGGAATTTCCGAGAAAGAACTATTACTTGAATTCATAGATGAATTAGCGGAAGAAGTTACCGGCAATACTACGGGAACAATGTCAATCCTTGAGAAGATAGCTTCCATGTCTTGTAAAGCCGCGGTTAAAGCCAACCATTCCATGTCGAAAGAGGAAGCGCAGGAGTTGATAAAAGAGCTTCTAAAGCTTGATAATCCCTATCACTGTCCACACGGAAGACCTGTTATCGTATCCATGAGCCAATATGAACTCGAGAGGAAGTTTAAGAGAATTATTTAGGGGAAATCATAAATCAGGAAGGATACCGATGAATAACAAACCTTTAATTATTCTTACAGGGCCTACCTCCGTGGGTAAAACCGCCATTTCGATTGCACTTGCAAAGGCTGTAAACGGAGAAATTATTTCCGCTGATTCCATGCAGGTATACAAGGGAATGGATATTGGAACAGCAAAGATAACCCGGGAGGAACAGGCAGGAGTACCTCATTATATGATTGATGAATTGGAGCCGGAGGAAGAGTTTAATGTAGTCAAATTCCAACAGATGTCCAAGAAATATATACAACAAATCTATGATAAGAATAAGATACCGATTCTGGTCGGAGGCACCGGCTTTTATATTCAGGCAGTGCTTTATGATATAGATTTTACGGAAAATGATACGGATACCTCTTATCGTACGCTGTTGGAGCAGCTTTTACAGGAACGGGGAGGAGAGTATTTATATGAGCTCTTGAAGGAGAAGGACCCGGAAAGTGCAGAGACCATACACCAAAATAACAGTAAGCGTGTGATTCGGGCCCTTGAATTTCATAAATTGACCGGAGAAAAGATCTCCGAACATAATAAAGATCAGAGAAATAAACAGTCACCCTATCAATTATGTTATTTTGTATTAGATAAGAACCGGGCAACTTTATATGAGACCATTGATCAAAGGGTTGATCTTATGTTAAAGGCGGGTCTTCTTGAGGAAGTAAAGAAGCTTGCAGCTCTTGGACATACGCGGGAACAGGTATCCATGCAAGGTCTGGGATATAAAGAAATACTTGGCTTTTTGGAGGGTGAATACACGCTGGAGGAGGCAATCGAAATCCTTAAGAGGGATACCAGACATTTCGCCAAACGTCAGTTGACCTGGTTCAAACGAGAAAAAGATGTTACCTGGGTAAATAAGGATAATTTTACTTCGGATGATGAACTACTGAATTATCTGTTGGAAATACTCAAAGTGAAAGAAATCATTTGATATCAGTATAATTGATATCCATAATTATATTATGTAAACCTATATAACAGGAGGATGAAATATTGCTAAGTAACGAATTGAAAAATGCTTATCAGTCCATGGGAATTGGGCCGGAAGTACTGGATTTTTGTAGCGAAGGATTGCAGGATCTGGAGGAGCGTTTTAAGGAAATAGATAAAGTAGCTGAGTTTAATCAAATGAAAGTCATTAAGGCAATGCAAGAGAACCGATTAAGTGACATACACTTTGCTGCTACTACAGGTTACGGCTATAACGACATGGGAAGAGAAACCCTGGAGAAGATTTATGCGGATGTATTCAAAACTGAGGATGCTTTGGTACGACCACAACTGATTAGCGGAACACATGCACTGAACATCGCATTATCCGGTAATTTAAGACCGGGAGATGGGATATTGTCACCGGTCGGAAAACCCTATGATACCCTGGAGGGAGTCATTGGAATAACACCCTCAAAGGGATCTCTGTCGGAATATGGAATTACCTATTCACAAGTAGATTTACTATCTGATGGTGGCTTTGACTGGGAAGGTATCAAAGAAGCGCTGAAAGATCATATAAGGCTTGTTACCATTCAGCGTTCTAAGGGATATTTGACCCGTCCAACCTTATCAGTGAAAAGAATCGGCGAATTGATTTCATTTATTAAGAAGCTTCGCCCGGATGTTATCTGTATGGTGGATAACTGCTACGGTGAATTTGTGGATATCGTGGAGCCGACACAAGTCGGTGCCGATCTTTGTGTCGGATCGCTGATTAAAAATCCCGGAGGCGGACTTGCACCGATCGGAGGATATATTGTAGGTAAGCGAGAATATGTTGAAAATGCAGCTTTTCGCCTGACAGCACCGGGACTTGGTAAAGAGGTTGGGGCAACCCTTGGGGTTACTGCGCCATTATTACAGGGATTATTTCTGGCACCGCAGGTGGTTTCAGGAGCCTTAAAAGGAGCAATCTATGCAGCAAATATCTATGAGCGACTCGGTTACTCGGTTCTTCCGAATTCACATGAGGATCGCTTTGATATCATACAGGCGGTGACACTTAACTCTGCTTCGGCAGTAATTGCCTTCTGTAAGGGGATTCAAGCAGCAGCACCGGTGGACAGCTTCGTAACACCGGAACCATGGGCAATGCCCGGTTATAATTGTGATGTCATAATGGCTGCAGGTGCATTTATTCAAGGCTCTTCCATTGAATTGTCGGCAGATGCTCCGATTAAGCCTCCGTATACGGTATTCTTTCAAGGTGGACTAACCTGGCATCATGCAAAATACGGTATAATTATGTCGGTACAAAAACTATATGAAGCTGAATTGTTGAAAATATAGTTTCAAGTATACAAATTCCGCCTTTTATGTTAAAATATTATTCAGAAATTGAATCATACCATTGTAGTAAGGAGGAAATAATTGTGGCCAGATCATCGAGATCTATCGGAAAAAACTATTGGGCTTTATTCCTTCTGATTTTAATTGGAATTGTTGTGGGCAGTTTTCTGGGATATCTAACAAAGGGTATCAATTTCTTAGAATGGTTATATTATGGAGTGGATTTTTCCATAGGAGACAGTGACAGTAAAGTGGTTACTTTGAATCTTGCAGTTCTTGTGATACGTTTCGGAATACAGATTAAAGTTACGATTGGGAGTGCAATCGGAGCAATCGCCTCCGTTTTCATTTATAAAAGGTTATAGGAGAATCATCATAATCCAACTGATTTCTTGGAGAGAAGATGTTCGGAAGAGAAATCTTCCGACAATCAGAGAGGATTAACATGAATGATTTTTATCTATCAGTAAAAGAATTACCATTATCGGAACGCCCTTATGAAAAATGTGAAATGTATGGAGCGGGGGCTCTGTCCGATGCCGAACTTCTTGCTGTTATTCTTAGAACCGGTTCGAAACAGCAGAGAGTCATTGACTTGGCTGTCAGTATCTTGAGTTCTTCCACTGCATATCCCGGGCTAAAGGGTCTGAATTACCTTACCATGAAGGAATTAACAACAATAAAAGGGATAGGGAGGGTAAAAGCTATTGAAATACTTTGCCTTACCGAGATTACAAAGAGAATGTCGAAGGAAATTCATAGGGAGAGCTTAAAGCTTGTTACCCCTCAAAGCGTGGCGGATTATTACATGCAGGATATGCGCCATCTGACAAGGGAACAGGTTTTACTACTTATGATGGACTCGAAGAATAAAATACTGAAGGATATGATTATATCCGAAGGAACCGTCAATACTTCGATTATGCCGACCAGGGAAATATTTGTACAGGCGGTTAAGTATGAAGCAGTTAATATTATTCTTCTTCATAATCATCCAAGCGGAGACCCCACGCCGAGTGCAGAAGATATCCGGGTAACAAAAAGATTATCTGAGGCGGGGAATATAATCGGTATCATGCTTATGGATCATATTATAATTGGCGATAATAGGTATATAAGTCTAAAGGAACAGGGGCTTTATTAAAACATCATCGATCAAAGACTTAGAATCGGATATACCGGGATACTGCTTCATTGACTGGAATTACAGGATTGAACTAATAGGAGGTTACATGCATTATGTCATCTAAAGCATTCGGAATAGATTTTGGCACAAGTACAATAAAGATTTATAAGAGAGGACAAGGAATTGTTCTGGATGAACGAAACATCATTGCCATATCGGATCACAAAAATATCATTGCTGTCGGTAACACAGCTTATGAAATGTATGAAAAAACACCGGCAAATATTAGTGTTACTTATCCGGTTCGCAATGGCGTCATTGCTGATGTTGCCAATATGATGTCACTATTAAAAAGTTTTATGTCCGTTATCAGTGGATCCAAGCACATTGGAGCCGCAGATTATGTTGTAGCCACGCCGACAGATATTACAGAAGTAGAAAGACGTTCTTTTTATGATTTGATTGCAAGCTCGGGACTCAAGGTAGGACATATCAAGATTGTTGAAAAGCCGGTTGCGGATGCTGTTGGTGCCGGACTTGATGTTACGACTGCCAGGGGTGTTATGATTGTAGATATCGGAGCAGATACCACCGAAGTATCAATCCTATCGCTGGGCGGAATTGTACTTAGTAAATTAATACCGGTAGGTGGCAATAAACTGGATGAATCCATCAAGGGAATTGTTAAGAAAAGATATAATCTTTTGATTGGTGATAAGACAGCAGAGAATATCAAGAAAAAGCTGGCGTGTGCATTTTCCTCCGTTGAAGCTTCTGTCAAGGTATATGGACGTGATGTGGTAACCGGACTCCCTACCGAGATGGAGATTAATTCCACGGATGTATATGAAGCAATCTGCGAATACATGTATTCAATCATTGATGCCATCAAGATAATACTTGAGAGGACTCCACCGGAGATTTCCTCGGACATCATAGACAGTGGTATTTATATAACCGGTGGCTCAGCAAAAATATTTGCACTGGACGAATTAATGCATAAAGAAACGGATTTAAAGATTAATATTTGTCCGGATTCCTCCAATACGGTTGTAAATGGTCTCGGCAAGATAATGGAAGATCATAAGCTTTCATCACTGGCAGATGTCCTCAGATCAAAAACAGTTGTAAATTAGACGGTATAATTTAACAAATCAATCAAATATGATTTGAATTAGTAAAGCTGTAGTGTCTGTATTTTACTTGGCAGGAGCAGAACAAAAAAGTTATAATATGAAAAGGCCTGACCGGTCTTTTCTTAATTTAAATAAATGGAGATTGACTATGAGACGAAGGTCTAAAATAAAAATTAATCCAAAATATGCCCTTATCGTTTGTGTCGTATTAATAATCGGACTGATTATATTTTCCTTCCGGTACGGTGAGAAGCTGTCGCCTGTGAAGAATGCGGTTAGCACGGTTATTACACCGATGCAGCGCGGAGTAAATTCAGTCGGAACCTATATTTCCGATCAACTTGATAATTTTAGTAATATAAATGAACTTCAGGAAGAAAATACAAAGCTGAAGGAACAGCTTGCAACACTTTCCTATCAAAATAAGCTCTATCTTCAGGATAAGTATGAACTGGATAATTTCAGAACATTATATGAGGTGGATAAGCAATATGCCGATTATCCAAAGGTCGCCGCAAGAGTAATCAGTAAGGACTCGACCAACTGGTATAATGTTTTTAAAATTGATAAGGGGTCAAAGGATGGTATGAAAAAGAATATGAATGTACTGGCGGGGAATGGTCTTGCTGGCATCATTACAGAGGTTCATTATAATAATTCTGATGTCAGGGCGATTATTGATGACAACAGCAAGGTTTGGTGTATGTTCAGTAAGACCTCGGATACCTGTCTAGTACAAGGTGATCTTCAACTTATAGATGAAGGAAAGATATTTGTTGACTTCATTGATAAAAATGCACAGATTAAAGATATGGATGAAGTGTATACCTCCAAAGAGAGCAGCAATTTTCTTCCCGGAATACTTATAGGATATGTGAGTGATATCAAACTTGATTCCAATAATATGTCTAAGACAGCGCATCTGACTCCGGCTGTAGATTTTCAACATTTAGAGGAAGTGCTTATCATTACAGAGTTAAGTGAACCCTTGATAGATTAAGTAAAGTAGGTAATTATGTGAAACGATTAATTATTTATACGATTGAAATCATAATATGTTATGTACTCCAGACTTCGATGTTTTGCTATATCGGACTAGCTGATATTATGCCGAATCTATTGTTGATTCTGGTGGTATCCTATGCATATATGCGTGGTCGGATGACCGGAATGATGCTGGGATTATTCTGCGGTCTTCTGGTGGATTTGATGAGTGGCGGCTATATTATTGGACTATATGCGCTAATATATATGTTAATCGGCTATTGTATCGGCTATACATACCGTTACTATTCCAATGATGATTATACCCTTCCAATCATAATCATTGCGGTCGGTGATTTGGCATATGGCCTTCTTTTCTACGTATTTGAATTCTTGTTAAGGGGAAGACTGAATTTCCTGTATTATTTAAGAAGATTGATTTTACCGGAAATCATATATACTGTAGCGGTTTCAATATTGTTATATAAATTGTTACATATGATTAATAACCGTTTGGAGCATAAGTCGGGTGAGGAGGCATAAGATTGTTTGATACATTCCTGGACTACGTAAAAAATTTATTTAAATCAAGATTATTTCCAATTACCTTGATCTATTTGGCATTGTTCTTTATTATTATTCATCGATTGTTTGTCCTTCAGATTGTTCAGGGACAGATTATTGCCAAAGACGGACAAATCAAGGATGTTGAATATAGAGAGATTGAAAGCGCGAGAGGGAATTTCTATGACTGCAAAGGAAAGATTCTGGCTTCGAATGCTCTGACCTATTCCGTTGTGATGGAAGACAGTACAAAAATAGAGTCAAATGAGCAACGTAATGAGATCATATACAGATTAATTAATATGATTGAGAGTAACGGTGATACCTTAGATAATGAATTTTATATAATTAAAAATAAAAAGGGTGAGCTGGAGTTTACTCTTAAGAAAGATGACCTGATACGCTTTAAGAAAAAGGTTTACACTTATGTTCTTGAGGATGGAGAATTAACGGATGAACAGAAGAATGCAACTGCGCAGGAGGTCTATGAATTTCTAAAAACAGGGGAAGGTTATACTAAAATCACGACGATGTTTCAAATTTCAGATAAATATTCTGTTGAAGATACGCTGAAAATCATGAGCATTCGTTATGCGCTTCTTTGTAATTATCCGAAATATGTTCCCATTACGGTTGCATCCAACATAAGTAAAAAGACAACAGCTGCGGTAGAAGAGAACAGCTCTGAGCTAAAAGGGGTAGATGTTGTTCAGCAGACACATCGTGTTTATGAGGATAGTAAATATTTCGCTAATATCATTGGCTATACCGGATTGATCAACCAGAAGGAACTGGATACCTACAATGCGGATACAAAAGTCTATGATATGACAGATGTAATCGGAAAAACCGGTCTTGAGATGAAGTATGAAGAAGTTCTCAAGGGTACAAATGGAATTGAAACGGTAAGCGTAAATACTTCAGGTAAGGTCATTGATGTAATAGACCATACCGATCCGTCAGCCGGTAATGATGTTTACCTAACAATAGATTCGGATCTTCAAATTGGAGCCTATAGGCTGCTAGAGCGAGAAATTGCTAATATTCTTTTAGATAATATGTCTACTAAAATAGATGATTATGGCAGCAAGGGAGAAAGTGCCGCAGACATAAAGATACCAATCTATGAGTTTTATAATGCACTTATTAACAATAATATTATTGATATCAATCATTTTAATGCCAAAGATGCAACTTCCCTTGAAAAGGAAACCTATCAGAAATATCGAGATTCTTCAGAAGATGTTTTTCAACAGTTAGAAACCTATTTGAATATTGATAACACAGTCACTAACGATAAAGCCGGTGAGATGCAGGATTATCTTAACTATTACTATTCTGTCATGAAGTCGAGCGGGCTCTTACTTGTTGATAAAATACCTGATAATGATCAATCCTTGCTGGATTATAAAAACAATAAAACAAGTTTAAGCAGCTTTATAATAACTGCGCTTGCTAATAACTGGATAGATTTGTCGAAACTTGAAGTAGGAGATAAGTACTACACTACCGATGAATTATATGAGAAAATAGTCGTAAATTTGAAGAATGACATGCAAAGTGATGACATATTCAATAAAATGATCTATCGAAATTTGGTATTTTCATACAAATTATCAGGAACTGAAATTTGTCTTTTATTATTCGACCAAGGTGTGCTAAAATATAACAATGAAGAAGTAAATGATTTAAAGAACGGTAATATATCACCCTATGATTTTATAAGGGAAGAGATAAATTCCTTGGAAATTACGCCGGCTATGTTTGCGTTGACACCCTGTAGCGGTTCCGTGGTTATAACTAATGTAAAAACCGGGGATGTTTTAGCTCTTGTCTCCTATCCGGGATATGATAATAATAAGTTTGCCGGCAAGATTGATGAAGATTATTTTAATCAAGTAAATAATGATTTATCAAGACCACTTAGAAATAAACCGATATCCGAGGCGGTTGCGCCCGGCTCTACCTTTAAAATGGTTACCGCCGTAGCTGCTCTTGAGGAAGGAGCAACTACACCGAC
>WSSedL1CaDRAFT_10000947_pt1 | contig 18656 bp, 17 predicted proteins | sample WetSurSL1Cattail_FD_9464 | JGI IMG/M metagenome (IMG submission 9464)
TCTTTGCTCTTTGCTCTTTGCTCTTTGCTCTTTGCTCTTTGCTCTTTGCTCTTTGCTCTTTGCTCTTTGCTCTTTGCTCTTTGTTCTTTGCTCTTTGCTCTTTGCTCTTTGCTCTTTGTTCTTTGCTCTTTGCTCTTTGCTCTTTAAGTTAGTATTCCATTGAATACGTTTGAATTGACCCGGTTTAATTTAACCACTATTTTTCGTTCCATAGCCTTTTCCAACAGTGCGAGGGATTGTTCCGGAGTGTCGGGAAGAAAGGATAAGGTTTGGCTTTCCAGCGAGTTGGTACTGGTTTCGGCATTAACAACAAAACAGCCGCCGGATATGAGCGAAGTTACGGTTTTTACTATTTCGAGGCTATCAAAGCTGAATTTTCTGTTCAGCTTTTTGGTGATACTCTCCAGCGAGATCTTTTGGAAGGTTTTCTTCTTGTCGCACAAATGACCTGAAATGGTGAGGATCATCTGTTTGTCGAACTGACGGAACGAGGGAGACTCGGCAGAGAGTATTTGCTTATAATTATCGAGCGTATGTACGGCCGGTCGTTCGGGTGTTTTTACCACGTCGTCGAAACCAACAACTTTATGGTTTTTTAGGGTGAGTCTATAGTCACTAAGCCCTTTCAACACCAGTTTCAGTTCCGATTTTTCGATTACCGACTGTATAAAGTCGATGCTGCGGGGGAATCCGTAGGCTTTGTGCAGAAATCCACTGAGCCGATAGCGAAACAATTCTGCGAAAATAGAGACATTTACACCACCATTCATCAATTTGGCGTGAATATCGTGGTTGGCTATCATAAACGCAAAAATCTCTACAGATACTTTTTGTGCTGTTTCCAGACTCACTTCCGACAGAGGTTTGTACTCCCGGGCAAAGGTCGTAAGATAGTTTTCGCCAAAACGAATGCCACTGTCGGGAAAATTGAGTGGCACCGTGGTGGTATTGGGTTCGCTGAGCCAGATAAATTCATCGGCGATGGCTTCGAATATTTTGTTGGTACTTCGTTTGTACGCACAGCCAATAACAAACTTGCCATATTCGTGGAGTTTATTGGCCAGCGACGAGAAACCGCCATCGCCCGACACTACTACAAAGATTTCCACATCGGGCTTGGTAAAAGCCACTTCCATAACGTCGATACAGAGCTGGATGTCGGCTGCATTTTTCACCGCTCCTTTGCCAAAGCCAAACATCTGCTTAGGTTCTATGCCCAGCTCCACCATATCGGCCTTCAGTTGATTGAGGCGAGATACACTCCAATCGGCATACGCACGCTGGATAGCTATTTTGCCAATGTTTTTTTGCTTTACCTGTGCCATAATTTGTTTCAACGACAGGTTAATAAGCAACTCTACGTTGGATATATTGTATCCACCTATCAGATTTTCTATATCGTAAAAAATTGCAGTATTGTATTTCATAAGGTTTTAATTAAAGAGTTACGAGTTACAAGTGTAAGAGTGTAAGAGTGTAAAAGTGTAAAAGTGTAAGAGTGTAAGAGTGTAAAAGTTATGAGTTACAAGTAAATAAGTTACAAGAATGTCAGAGATGCAAAGTTTAGTTCTAAAAAAACAGGATATTTTATTGCAGCTTACTATGCCGGGCTTTCAGCCCTGAAACACCTCTCGTTCATCTACCCGGGGCTTAACCCCGGGCTAGAAATTGTTAATTGTAAATTATTAATTGTAAATTATCAACCATCAACTGTCAACTACCAATTGTCAACTATAAACTATGAACTGTCAACTAAACTCTGGTCTTTTAATAACATTCCTCCCTGCACATACAAGGAGGAATGATGAAAAAAATCAGGCTTGTTTCAGCAGTTTTACCGCCAGCACATTGCTTTGATCGTCGGTAACGATAAAGTTAAGCGATTGGGTGATATAACCCAACTTACTGACATCAACCGTGTATTCGCCTTCGTCGATGGATTTAATATTGACACCTCCTCCTGCGGCTGTAAGTTTGTCGAGCACCACGTCGTCGACAAGTAAAAACACCACTTTGGCACCTCCAATGCCCACCCCGGTGGCAGCATCGGTTACCTGAACGCGTGCAGTAAACGAACGGGTATAGGATTCGATCTGACGTACATTCTGATATTCGTTGTAGAGTGTAGCATTGGTATAGCGGATAGAGCCTATCACAAGATCTACCTGTTTAGCTATTTCCAATCCAGCATCCACTTCGTTATCAATCTTGTCTGTAACATTTTTATGATCGATCTTACCATCTTTGGGAGTAGTGATAGAAGCTGCAAAAAGATCGATAGCCGAACGAAAATCGGTTACTTTCGGAACAGTAACTCCGTAAGAGAGCAACTCGGTGGTATACTTCAGGGCGTTGCCATGAATCCGATCCAGCGCAAGTTTCAGATTGTCGCCACCCATGTTTTTCAACTCTGTTTCGGTAAAATCGACATCCATTTCAAGAATTTTATTTCCACTGGCTTTGACATACGCTTTCAGGGCAAAAATGATTTCAGCTCCTTTTTGAATGGCTCTCAGACGGTAATCATTTTTCTGATTGGTTGAACCCTTGGTACTGTTTTGTTGCTGAAATTTGAGTGCATCGATCAGATCAATCTTTTCGTCGAGCTTATCAAAAAGAGCGTTAAGGGCTACCAATAAACTCAAAGCATCGGCATTTTTCTTTTTAAAAGCAGCCAAACGCTTAAGCATTTCAAGTATTTTATCTTGTCGTTTTGTCATATTACTTGTAATTTTTCATACACAGGTAGCCTTACTACAACCCGGCTTGGTTTGGCGCGGAAAATGCTTGTTGACCACGGCTGTGTATTAGTTTATAAAGGTCATAAATTGCAATCGGGGAAAACAAGCAATCGTTCAGCATACTATTTTGCGAGCTACGATACCGGGAGCAATTCCGCATTGCAAGTCTTGTAAAAGAGGGAGCAACGAGGAAATGCTCCCTGATGATTGTAAATTACCAACCGATGTAAACAAATGTATTGAGCTGGCAATTAAGATCGAACCAATAGACTGTAAATTTCACTTATAACTATCAGACGTGTACCTGTCCGTCGCAGATGAGTACCTGTCCACTGTAAGACGTGTACCTGTCCGTCGCAGATGTGTACCTGTCGACTGTAAGACGTGTACCTGTCCGTCGCAGATGTGTACCTGTCCACTGTAAGACGTGTACCTGTCCGTCGCAGATGTGTACCTGTCCACTGTAAGACGTGTACCTGTCCGTCGCAGATGTGTACCTGTCGACTGTAAGACGTGTACCTGTCCGTCGCAGATGAGTACCTGTCCACTGTAAGACGTGTACCTGTCCGTCGCAGATGTGCACCTGTCGACTGTAAGACGTGTACCTGTCCGTCGCAGATGTGTACTTGGCCACTGTAAGACGTGTACCTGTCCGCCGCAGATGAGTACCTGTCCACTGTAAGACGTGTACCTGTCCGTCGCAGATGTGTACCTGTCAACTGTAAGACCTGTATTTGTCCGTTGCAGATGTGTACCTGTCGACTATCATATATATATGTTCACTATCAGATGAATATTTGTCGACTGTAAGACCTGTAACAGTACATGATCAGATAGTATCCGCAGATAAGCCATCGATACCGGACACGAGTACTGATGTAATAAGTTCGGGTTATAAGCTTTGGTTTAATGTCGGGGATATTCTGGCCTTCTGCTACTCCAATACGGGAGCTTCCTCTGTCAGCAGTACGAGTAGAGTGAGGGCTGTTTGTAATTTGTAAAGATATCCCGGAACGCCTTTCCTTTGCGACATATCAACATTGCGTTTTTGATTAAATGCATATATAACGTGCTTTGCGTGAGAAACCTCCTTTCTTTTTCTATAAAATTTATTTTTGGAGAATTAAAACTTTACGGTTGCAAATATAAATTGAATATTTTTATGTTGCAACAGTTTGCACGAAATATTTTACCCTAAATTTTATGTTTTACAACACATTTTTTTTCATAACAAGAGGTGGAAGGAGTTAGGAGTTATGAATTAGGAGTTATGAATTAGGAGTTATGAGTTATGAATTATGAGTTATGAATTATGAATTATGAATTATAACTCATAAATTATAAGTTATAAATTATAAGTTATAAATTATAAGTTATGAGTTATGAGTTATGAGTTATGAGAATCGGGTAATGAAAGAGCAATTATTGCTCGGGAGAGCGACCTAGATGGAATGCCATTCTGAAACGCGAGAATATTATTCAATCATTCACAAACCAATTATAGCTCCGGAGGAGCATCCTGTTTGTAGAAATACACATCCGAAAACCAACAGAGCTCCGTTAGACGCCTCCTGTCCATAAAAAAAAATCCCTGCTTCCAAAATAAATGGAAACAGGGATCTAATTTTCAAAAATTATTACTTATTCTTCAGCATCCACCTGATCGGCTTTCGGTTTTTTGACCAGCTTCATAGGTTTCTCAGGCGCTTCGCCGGTTTCGGCTTTTTCGGTTTTTGCCTTAGGTGCATATTTCGTATTCTTTTTCTTACGACGCACATAGGTTCCGGGCAAAATCACATCCAACAGGTGCTTTCCGAGCAATCCCAACTTAACGGCACATCCCAGAGACAAAAGGCTAAGCAAAATAGTTACCCAGGTATAAGTTTCGGGAACAAACAGTACTAACTGCAAAATTGAAAGTATCAATATCAGCATACTGTAAATTATCTTCGACTTAAGCAAAGGTGTTCTCAACGTTTTGAAACGGGTAATTCCATCCACAATACCGGATATGGTAGAAGCTATCAACGATACCGGCAATGCCCAAACTGAAAAGGTAATTACCGAATGTGCAATAGTTGCCTGAAAATTCGGAAAAATAAGGTGGAAAATGATCAACATCGGTGTCAATGCCACAAATGTTTGCGAAAGGTGTATAGCGATGGGGTGAATATCAAGGCTCAAAATCAATAATCGATTGGGTGAAACTCTTTCACGATAAGGCTCAAACACATTGCGGGGTAAACCGCAAGCCGGGCACACATCGCCCAAGTCACTAGCTTTCATCACATATCCGCAAGGTCTACAACGGACTAATTCTTCATCTATCATTTTTTTGTAATTGTTATAGTTTTAAATTTGATTTAATCCCGCAAATATAAAAATTTATTAAGGATGAACAATGGCTTTTTTGATTGAAAAACATATTTTATTGACTTACGTAATATCTGCACCAGGCGGTCAGACCACATTCGGAGCATTTAGGCTTACGCGCCAGACAAGTATAACGTCCGTGCAGGATAAGCCAATGGTGTGCTTTAGGGATAAGGTCGGCGGGGATATACTTTACAAGTTCACGTTCGGTTTGAAGCGGATTTTTAGAATCGGTGGTAAGCCCCAACCGCTCTGAAACCCGGAAAACGTGGGTATCAACCGCCATGGCCGGCTTATTGAAAACTACCGACGCAATCACATTGGCCGTTTTGCGTCCCACTCCGGGCAGAGTCTGGAGCTGATCTATATCATCGGGAACAACTCCGCCAAAATCGGACACCAGTTTCTGCGCCATGCCCACCAGGTGCTTTGCTTTATTGTTGGGATAGGATATGGAACGAATATATTCAAAAACCACCTCGGGCGTTGTTACAGCCATCACTTCCGGCGTCGGAAAATCGGCCAACAGCCTAGGAGTAATCATATTCACCCGTTTGTCGGTGCATTGGGCCGACAGAATAACCGCCACCAGCAGCCCGTAAGGATCGGTGTAATGCAATTCGGTTTCGGCCACCGGCACATTTTCCGAGAACCAATTAATAATGCATTGATATCGTTGTTTTGTAGTCATGTTTTTTTGTTGTTATTAGCTCACGGTATTTGCATTAGTACCTACCTGTTGATTTTCATGAGCAATGTAAAAAAAATTTCTACAAATTTATATCAAAAGATGGAATTGAGGCGTTGCTTTTTATTATTTTTGCATTCAAATCAATAAACTCCTCTAACTATATCTGTAACCTAAAGTAAATGGCACCTAGAAAACCTATTAAAACACCCAAACCGGAATCGAGGCCGGAACCGAAATCAAGCTCCAGACGGCAAAAAGAGTCGAATGGATCACCCGAAATTGTTTATGGTGCCAAATTAAAGAAATTTCTGACCGACGAACGTACCCGAATCATCCTGGGAATTGGAGTTTTACTGGGAGTTTTGTTTTTGTTCATGTCATTCGTTTCCTATTTTTTCTTTGCTTATGCCGATCAGAGTAAGATGGATTTGTCGTGGCACGAACTGCAGCAAATGCGCTCCGATATCCAGAACTGGGGGTCTGTGTTAGGAGCCATTCTGGCCGATAAATTCTTGCGCCACGGATTTGGGGTGGCTTCGTTCGCTATCGTTTATTTTTTTACTATTGTGGGGCTACGCCTTATGATGGTGCGCGTTGCATCTGTATGGAAAGCCTTTTTTCATGCCTGCTTTTGGTTGGTTTGGCTATCGGTTTTGCTGGGATATGTTTTAATTCCATTCTACGAAAACTATACTTTTCCTTTTTCGCCGGGCGGCAATCAGGGTGACCAGATAAGCCGGTGGTTGATTTCTTATGTAGGCACATCGGGTGCCTTGATGATACTTATCGGAGCCTTTCTGGTTTATTCCATCATCTCATCAAAAGCCACCGTTCCATTTCTTAGAAGACTTTTCTCGCGCAAACCCAAAACGGTTGAAGCTTCGGAGCCCGAATTCAGCATAAACGATGAACCATTCGAAGAGGAAGCCACCGTGGCCGTGGGCACCGAAATAATCCCCGAAGACTGGATAGTAAAAGGCACTGATAATGAAGAGCAGGAACTAATCATTGAAACGCCACAGATAGAAATCCATGACGAAAACGAAGAGGTACCGTTTGAAATTCAGACTCAGCAGCCCGAAGAAAAAGAAGAAACCAAAGCAGTGGATGCCGAGGAATCAGGGCTGACCAATGACGATAACGAAGATCCGTTTTACAATGTAACCAAACTGGGTAAATACGACCCCACACTGGATCTGACACACTACGCCCCTCCTACGCTCGACCTACTCAAAGTGTACGGTACCGACAACGATACCCAGATTGACATGGTGGAGCAAAATGCAAATAAAAACCGTATTATCACCACCTTGCAGAATTACGGTATCGAAATAGAAACCATCAAAGCAACGGTTGGTCCTACCATTACCTTGTACGAAATTGTTCCAAAAGCCGGGGTGCGTATTTCTAAAATCCGCAACCTCGAATACGACATCATGCTCAGTCTGGCTGCAACCGGTATCCGTATCATTGCTCCTATTCCGGGCAAAGGAACCATTGGTATTGAGGTTCCAAACAGCGATCCTCAGGTGGTTTCGATGCACTCTATCATAGCTTCCAAAAAATTTCAAGAATCAAAATTCGAATTGCCCGTGGCTTTCGGGCGTACCATTACCAACGATATTTTCATGGTCGATCTGGCCAAAATGCCTCACTTATTGGTTGCCGGAGCTACCGGACAAGGTAAATCAGTTGGGTTGAACGCCATCATTACCTCCTTGCTTTACAAAAAGCATCCGGCAGAATTAAAACTGGTACTCGTCGATCCGAAAAAGGTGGAATTCAACATTTACGGCGACATAGAAAAGCATTTTCTGGCCAAACTTCCCGATGGCGATGATGCCATTATTACCGACACCAGCAAGGTGGTTGAAACTCTCAATTCGCTTTGTAAGGAAATGGACGATCGTTACGATTTGCTCAAAAAAGCGCATGTTCGTAACATCAAAGAATACAACGAAAAATTTACCATTCGCCATCTGAATCCTGAAAAAGGACATAGGTTCTTACCCTATATTGTGGTTATTGTAGATGAGTTTGGCGATTTAATCATGACTGCCGGCAAAGAAGTGGAAATGCCGATTGCCCGTATTGCGCAGCTGGCCCGTGCCGTGGGTATTCACATGATTATTGCCACACAACGTCCGTCGGTAAACATTATTACCGGGGTAATTAAAGCTAACTTCCCGGCACGTGTGGCGTTCCGCGTATCGTCCATGATCGATTCGCGTACCATTCTCGACTCTCCGGGAGCCAATCAATTGGTGGGTCGTGGTGATATGCTTTTCTCGCAGGGAAATGATCTGACACGTGTTCAATGCGCCTTTGTGGATACACCCGAAGTAGAAAATATTGTTCATCACATCAGTCAGCAGCAAGCCTACCCAACTGCATTTTATTTACCGGAATATGTTGGAGCCGAAGGCGATGGAATAGATGCCAGCTCGGTGGATATGAGCAAACGCGATCCGCTCTTCGAAGAAGCAGCCCGACTTATTGTTGCCAACCAGCAAGGATCCACTTCGCTTATTCAGCGGAAGTTCTCCATTGGTTATAACCGTGCCGGACGCATTGTCGATCAACTGGAAGTAGTAGGTATCATCGGACCTTTCGAAGGAAGTAAAGCCCGTCAGGTTTTAGTGATGGACGATTACCATTTGGAACAGATTTTGCGAAACCTTTAAACCAATGGTAAACAACATTAATCGTCATACTATAAATAATAAATAGGATTACACCCTTACACAGTACACCCTTACACAGTTACACATCAATAACAATATATTATGTTTAAGAAAATTATCTATTCATTTGCAGCACTGCTTTTTTCATTCCAATTTTCAGTGGCACAGAAGCCGGGTGGTCATGCAGAACAAATTCTAAGCGAATTGATTTCCAACACGAAAACAACCGCCATCAAAACCAACTTTCGGTTAATAGTAAGCGAAAGAACTAATCCCGAGAAATACATTTCGAGTGGAACGATTACCCTCAAAGGGAATAAATTCTTTTTGGAAACCAATGAAATAAAAGCCTGGTTTAATGGAAAAACACAATGGGCTTACTCTCCTCAAAGCAATGAAGTTTCCATCACAGAACCAACAGAAAAGGAATGGGCTCAAACTAATCCTATTGCTATTTTAGCCAGTTTTAAAACCAAAAGCATAATCCGATTCTCCTACAAGGCTAAACTATCTCAAAACTATGTTATCGAGTTGATTCCAAAGCCACGAAACAAGGTCGTTGAACAAATCGAAGTCCAAATCAACAAGTCAACGGGAAATCTGGTATCGCTCAAACTCACCAACAAAAATGGAAGTGTAACTTCGGTAACACTTAGCAATTTTCAAAAAGGAATCTCAGTCAACGACAATATCTTCGTTTATAATCCAGAGAAGCACAAAGGTGTAGTAATAAATGATTTGAGATAAAATCCTTTATTTCACTGCCATCTTTAAATAAAATGATTATACGCTTTGTTGCCTGCTCATGATTTAAGAAAAGTATATATCGGTGCTCTGCACCTCTTTTGTTTCTTTTCTACTTTATTCTACAAAGATTTTGGTGCTCTGCACCTTATTTGACAAAACTCAAAGGGGACAGCGTCCCGGGATATTTATAGAAACATAATTCATTGTTGAACCCAAAGGTGCAGAGCACCGCTATATTTTTTGTTCTCAGATAATTTATATGCTTTAATATTCATATTAAATAGAATAGTTTTTTTCAATAGCAATATAGAGCTTCCTTTTTCGGGAAAATGCGAACCTTTTCAGCTAAGCTTTGTTTGTTAAGTAAATTACACACAAAGAAAACAGTCATTCAAGCTTAGATAAAGAATAAATAATAATCAGATAAAATATATGAATGAAAAAGTACGTTGCCTGATAATAGGATCAGGACCTGCTGGATACACAGCCGCTATTTACGCTTCACGCGCCAATCTTTCACCGGTATTGTACGAAGGAATGCAACCCGGAGGTCAATTAACCACTACTACCGAAGTAGAAAACTTCCCCGGATATCCGACCGGTATTACCGGAACCGAGCTGATGGAAGACCTGCGCAAGCAAGCCGAACGTTTCGGAGCAGATATTCGCTTTGGACTGGCTACTGCTACCGATCTTTCGGTCTCGCCTTACAAAGTAACGATTGATGGCGAAAAAACAATTGAAGCCGAAACCATCATCATTTCAACCGGGGCAACTGCTCAATATCTCGGATTGCCCGACGAACAGAAATATGCCGGTTCGGGAGTTTCGGCATGTGCCACCTGCGACGGATTTTTCTATCGCAAAATGACCGTTGCTGTAGTGGGTGGTGGCGATACTGCCTGCGAAGAAGCAACCTACCTGGCAGGTCTGGCCAGCAAAGTATATCTTATTGTGCGCAAACCGGCTTTACGTGCATCTAAAATCATGCAGGATCGTGTTTTATCAAACCCCAAAATTGAAATTTTATTTGAACATGAAACGGTTGGCCTCACCGGACAAAACGTAGTTCAGGGAGCTGATCTGGTAAAACGTCGCGGACAAGCTGATGAAGCAAAAGTGCATATCGATATTGACGGATTTTTCCTTGCCATCGGGCACAAACCAAATTCGGACATCTTTAAACCATGGATTGAAACCGATGCTGTGGGATACATCAAAACCATACCCGGGACACCCAGAACAACTGTTGCTGGTGTATATGCAGCCGGTGATGTGGCTGACCCACATTACCGTCAGGCAATCACAGCAGCCGGAACCGGCTGTCAGGCTGCCATTGAAGCCGAACGATATTTATCGGAAAAGGGTTTGTAAAAAGGCTTTTCGAGAATTTAAAGAAAAGGGATGCCGGCGTGCATCCCTTTTTCGTCTGCACAAAACTGAATTTAGTAAAAACAAAAATAGATTGAATGGCATTATGACATTTCTGCAAGCCAGTTACTCTCAATAAAAAAGACTACCTTCTATATTTAAAATTTTCTTTCCATTTTGGCGGTTTTTTTGTACTTTTGTCCGATTAAAACTAAAAGCCTCAATATGCAACAAAACATCACGAAGTCAGCTAAGTTCAACGGACTAATTGTGGGAGTACTATTATCGCTAAAATTTATATTATCAGCTCAGAAATTAAATTTCATGGCTTTTCTGGCTTTATTTATTTCAATTTTAATCATTGTTGCCCTATATCGCATGGCCATCCGTTTTCGCGACTTAGAATGTGGTGGCACTATTAAATACAAGCAAGCCTTGCTTTATATTTTTTTGATTTATGTTTTTGGCTCAATCATCTCAGCATTTGTCATATTACTTTACACCAGTTTTATCGACAAAAGCTATTTAGGCTCGCAGTTTAATGTACTCATGAAGATATATGATAGCATGAAGATGACTTTTGATGACAAATCTTTCAAAGCATTAGAATACCTCTATACAGTACCTGCTCCCTATGCTTTATTGAATGTCTTTGCCGGCATACTTTCCGGAGGATTTTGGGGATTAATTCTAGCCGGATTTGTAAAAAAAGAAAAAAGTATTTTTGAAGAATAAATCGGACTTGAAACAGTTGACTAATTTAATTATATGGATATTTCAGTAATTGTACCGTTGTATAACGAAGATGAATCTCTTCCCAAACTATTTGAGTGGATTGAACGCGTCATGAACGAAAATAAGTTTACGTATGAAGTAATTTTCGTAAACGATGGCAGTACAGATAAATCATGGGACGTAATCGAATCGCTTCAAAAACAATCGAAAAATGTAAGGGGAATAAAGTTTCGTCATAATTACGGTAAATCTCCGGCTTTGTATTGCGGCTTTCGCGCTGCGCAGGGCGATGTGGTTATAACCATGGATGCAGATTTGCAGGATAGTCCGGACGAAATTCCGGGACTATTTTCCATGATTAAAGATGAAAATCTGGATCTTGTATCGGGTTGGAAAAAGAAACGCTACGACTCCAAACTCACTAAGAATTTACCATCAAAGATATACAATGCTACTGCCCGGAAAGTAACAGGATTGCAGCTTCACGATATGAACTGCGGACTGAAAGCTTACCGCAACGAAGTAATTAAAAACATTGAGGTCTATGGCGAGATGCATCGTTATATACCTTATCTTGCAAAAAATGCAGGCTTCACAAACATTGGTGAGAAAGTAGTTGAACATCGTAAACGTCAATTCGGTGAAACAAAATTCGGATTAAACCGTTTTGTAAATGGCTATCTTGATTTAATAACCTTATGGTTTTTATCTAAGTTTGGCAAGAAACCCATGCATTTCTTCGGATTGTATGGCAGCTTAATGTTTTTACTTGGTTTAATGGCGGTTGTTGCTGTAGGAGTTAATAAACTCATTGCAATAATTGAAGGCGTGAGAGCACCTTTAGTAACCGAAAGTCCTTATTTTTATTTAGCCATGCTGGCAATGACACTTGGAACTCAGTTATTCTTAGCTGGTTTTTTGGGCGAAATAATTGCACGAAATTCCACCGAGCGGAATAATTACCAGATAGAAACAGAAATTTAATTGTCCAACTACAGATAGTCGACACGAATACAAATCAACGGTTCAACTTAATCATTTATGAAACAATTATTAATCGTCGGCTTTGGTGGATTTATAGGCAGCATTGCCCGGTTTTTAGTTTCTAAACTAAACGTGTGTTGGCATGTTTTCTCCATACCAATGGGAACACTAACGGTGAATGTTCTGGGTAGCCTGATTATTGGTTTTATAGCCGGAGCATCGGCAAAAGGCGAACTGATTTCACCTGCTATGCGGCTATTTCTGATGGTAGGAATTTGTGGAGGGTTTACCACTTTTTCATCGTTTACCAACGAGAATCTGACTTTAATGCAAAACGGTCAATTTGCCACTGTTTTGTTATACACAGGGCTCAGCATTTTTCTTGGATTCTTTGCTGTTTATTTAGGATACATTACTTCAAATTTGTTGTAACCAAAAGAATTCTTCCTAAAACAGCCTATTAAAAAATTTGCATTTACGAAATGGAAACAATAGATATTCTCAAAATAGTGTTACCCGCTTTACTTGTTTTGCTAACAGCCTATCTGTTGATTGACAAGCTGCTTAAGAATGAAGAAAAACGGCGAAACTTTGAATTAAAAAGAGAAAAGACAAATACCCTTACCCCAATCCGGCTAAGGGCTTACGAAAGATTAATATTGGTACTGGAACGAACAACGCCTTCCACACTCATAGTGAATGTTGCAAAACCTCACATGAGCAACTTAGAGCTTCATACCGAATTACTGGCAAGTATACGTCAGGAGTTTTCGCACAACCTTTCGCAACAAATATATGTGAGCGATGAAATCTGGAATTACATTCGTGGAGCCCATGAGAGTTTACTCAGATTGGTCAACTCTTGTGCGGCACAATGCAATCCGGCAAATTCTGCTACCGAGCTGGCCGAAAAAATTATTCAGGTATATGGCAACAGTGAACAAACGCCAACCGAGCAGGCCATTGATAAATTAAAAAAAGAAGTAAGAATTTACTTAGCCTGACATTATGCATATCATTAATCAAACTAAATGAAAAAGACTCAATATATTTTATTTGTTCTCTGCACGACACTCTTCTTTTCGTGTGCCGTAGATGAGAGTTGCAGAACAAATCAGTCAGTCTTAATGGACATAGGTATGTATCATGTGACCGTAACAGACACCTCCAGAACTGCTGCGTCTATGAGTATCGACAGTATAACTGTGAGAGGATTAAAATATGATACAGCCACAAAGAAATACAGCTATATGGATTCCGTTTTATATAATAATCTGAAAACAATCACTAAAATAGACTTACCCCTACATAGTTTTGAGTCTGCATCAGCCTTTGAGGTAACTTTTAATAGTAACCAGATTACGACCAACACGGTTACCAACAAAAATGACACAATTTTATACCTCAACAAACGGGATACTCTGATAGTAACACACCAAAATACAGATAAATATTTATCGCTCCAATGTGGAAGTGTAAAAGTTCATTCGATAGATACTATACTGACAACTAATAACTTTATCGATTCCATCCGAATCACTAACCGCAAAGTAAGCAACATCAATGTCGAAAATATTAAAATATATAAGTAGTCTGATTCTTTGCCTTGTGGCGGTTTATTCAGTTCAAGCTCAGAAGACAAAAACAGAGGCAAAGACAAAAATAGTAGCTGACACTATTAAAACACCTTTATTTAATGGAATTTTTGTGCAAGGCGATTTGATTTCGGCTGTAAGTTCACTCACGTCGAAGGGAGAAACTTACTCGTACGAAGGATCATTGCAGGCCGACTTTAAACATAAGTATTTACCTGTTCTGGAACTCGGATATGCAGGTGCTGACAAGCTGACAAGCGACAATATTGGCTTTAAAGCAAATGCATTGTTTGGACGTTTAGGACTTGACTTTAATATGATTTCGCAAAAAAAAGACAAGAAACCAACCAACAATTTATTTTTGGTCGGTTTTCGTTTAGGAATGTCTAAATTCAACTACAATATTACCAATGTGAGTATCACGGATGATTATTGGGGTGGTTCACAAGCCGTACCCTATAATAATATATCCACGACTAAAGTTTGGTATGAATTAGTCGCTGGAATAAGGGTTGAAGTAATAAAAGACATATTTATGGGCTGGACGGTAAGAAGTAAGAGTCTGATAAGTAAAGATGACGACGGAAATGTTACTCCGTGGTATATACCCGGTTTTGGAATTAATAACGGCAATGCAAACACAGCCATTAATTACACTATCGGTTATAAATTTCAACTACCGTTTAAAAGAAAATCGGCTGTGAAGGCAAAGAAACCGAACACTGAAATAAAGCCGGATGCTAAACCGGATACAAAACCAAGAAACAACAATCAACAAACAAAATAACCAATTTAAAACGTATGAATTCAATTGAAACTTTAAACCGTGCTGCCGACAATATCCGCATTTTAGCGGCTTCGGCGGTGGAAAAAGCAAAATCAGGGCACCCGGGTGGTGCCATGGGAGGAGCTGATTTTATTAATGTTCTCTATTCCGAATTTTTGGAATATGATCCACAAAACCCGAAATGGGAAGGTCGTGACCGCATGTTCCTCGATCCGGGACATATGTCGCCTATGTTATATTCCGTACTTGCTTGTACCGGAAAATATACAATGGCTGAGCTGGCTCAATTCCGTCAATGGAATAGCCCTACTCCGGGTCACCCCGAAGTAGATATTATGCGCGGAGTTGAAAACACTTCAGGACCGCTGGGACAAGGACATACTTACGCTGTAGGTGCTGCCATTGCTGCTAAATTTTTACAAGCCCGTTTTGGTGAAGTAATGAGTCAGACCATTTATACATTCATCTCGGATGGTGGTGTTCAGGAAGAAATTTCGCAGGGAGCAGGTCGTTTGGCCGGTCACCTGGGATTGAACAACCTGATTATGTTCTACGATTCGAATGACATTCAACTTTCTACCAATACAGAATCGGTAACAAGCGAAAACACTGCTCAGAAATACCTGGCCTGGGGTTGGAAAGTCATTGAAATAAAAGGTAACGATGCAGAACAAATCCGCAAAGCGCTGACCGAAGCTAAAGCTGAAACCAGCAAGCCAACAATCATCATTGGTAAAACAATTATGGGTAAAGGTGCCTTGAAAGCCGATGGTTCAAGCTTCGAACGTCAATGTGCAACTCACGGCATGCCATTAAGCGAAGGTGGTGCATCTTATGCCGAAAGTATTAAACATTTAGGTGGAAACCCTGAAAATCCGTTTGTTATTTTCGAAGAAACTAAAACATTGTATGCAAAACGTGCAGAAGAATTAAAAGAAATCACAGCTAAAAAACAAGCTGCTAAAGCTGCATGGGCAAAAGCAAACCCCGAACTGGCAGAAAAGCTGGCTTTCTTCTTCACCGGAAAGACAAAAATGAATTGGGATGCGGTGGTTCAAAAATCAGGTCAGGCAACACGTGCTGCTTCGGCAACGGTATTGGGCGAACTGGCAAAACAAGTCGAAAACATGATAGTATCCAGTGCCGATTTATCAAACTCTGATAAAACGGACGGTTTCCTGAAAAATACCAAAGCCTTTACAAAAGGTGATTTCTCAGGCGCATTCCTTCAGGCTGGTGTATCTGAATTGACTATGGCTTGTGTTTGTATCGGTATGAGTTTGCACGGTGGTGTTATTCCAGCTTGTGCTACGTTCTTTGTATTCTCCGATTATATGAAACCGGCTATACGTATGGCTGCTTTGATGGAACAACCCGTGAAATTTATCTGGACACACGACGCATTCCGCGTAGGTGAAGACGGACCAACTCACGAACCGGTAGAACAAGAAGCTCAAATTCGATTGATGGAGAAACTGAAAAACCACAAAGGACACAACTCTATGTTGGTATTACGTCCTGCCGATGTGGAAGAAACTACCGTAGCATGGAGAATGGCTTTGGAAAACACCACTACTCCTACCGGTTTGATTTTCTCTCGTCAGAACATTGTAGACCTTCCGGCTGCTACCAGTCGTAAAGCCGAAGCCGAACAAGCTCAGAAAGGTGGATATGTAGTGGAATGTGATGGTAATCCGGATGTTATTCTGGTTGCTTCAGGTTCTGAAGTTTCTACCTTAAACGAAGGCGCAGCATTACTGCGTGCCGATGGTATCAAAATCAGATTGGTTTCAGTTCCTTCCGAAGGTTTGTTCCGTAGTCAATCGGCCGAATATCAGGAAAGCGTACTGCCAAAAGGAGCTAAGATATTTGGATTGACCGCCGGTCTTCCTGTAAACCTGCAAGGTTTGGTAGGCTCTAACGGAAAAGTGTTTGGATTGGAATCATTTGGGTTCTCAGCACCTTACAAAGTATTGGATGAAAAGCTTGGTTTCACCGGACAGAACGTTTACAATCAGGTTAAGGCAATGCTTTAATAGATAGCGGTAAGTAAGTAGTCGGTAGTTTGTAGTAAGTAGTAGGTAGTAAAAACAACTATTTTCTTTCTGCTTACTACCGACTACTAATTACTTACTACCGACTACAAACTACTGACTGCTTACTGCTTTTTTATGGATATTCTTTCAATCATTATTATCGGCACCGGATTGGCTATGGATTGCTTTGCCGTATCCATTTCCAAAGGAATATGCGCCAAGAAATTTTTCTTTTGGCTGACATTCCGGATGGCTTTTCTATTTGGTTTGTTTCAGGCTGTCATGCCATTGATTGGTTATGTTGCCGGGGTTAGCTTTGCGCAAGAGATGAAAAGTTTCGATCACTGGCTTGCTTTTGGTTTGCTGACGCTCATCGGAGGAAAAATGTTGATTGAAGGATTAAGATCGCCCGACCCTGACTGCAACAATAAGTCAAACCCTTTCAAGTGGGTTTCGTTGCTTTCGCTGGCATTAGCAACCAGCATCGATGCACTGGCAACAGGCATTGTATTTATTCCTTATCACAATATTATTTGGTTAGCTATAGGCATTATAGGATCCATCAGCTTTGCTTTCACTTTCATTGGCATGTATATCGGCATTCATTTTGGCAAACGGTTTCATTTTAAGGTGGAGGCACTTGGTGGAGCCATTCTTATTGGCATTGGGCTGAAAATATTAATTGAGCACCTGATCAGTCAATAGTAATCAGTTATTTTCAATCCGGATTGTTTGAGCAGCTTAACTGTTTCTATAAAGATTATAGGAACATTATTTCAGTTTAAAATAATCATTTCTCAAAAAATATCGTTCATCGGTGAAAAATGGCAACTATGCTTCGTTAGCCACCCAGTCGATTGAATGACACCGAACAAACCGTGTTTAGGCTTGTTTAAATTGAACCTTTTACCTGATCATGAACGGATCACGAAATTATTTATATTTTCATCTTTCAATATAGAATTATGATAAAAGGTTCATTTTTCATTTTGCTGTTTTTTTTTCTGGGGCAAATGCTGAGCTTGCTTATGCACGGCTTTATTCCGGGTAGTGTACTTGGTATGATACTGCTTTTCTTGTGCCTGTTTTTCAAGATTATTAAGCCTGATAACGTGAAGAGTGTATCCATTGCTCTAAGCAAAAACATGGCTGTATTTTTTATTCCGGCCGGCGTGGGACTGATGGTATATGCCGAAATTCTCTCCAAATCTTTATTCACTATTCTGGCTGCTATCGCAGTGAGTACCGTACTCACTATTGCCACCGTGGCGCTTGTACAAGACAATTTTGAAAAACGCAGAACAAAAGGAGGTGCTAAATGATAAATTCTATACTGGATCAACTAAGACCAATCTTCAGCAGCGAAGTTTTCCTGCTTATGTTTTCCATAGGTACTTTTTTGCTTGGAGTACTTATATATAAACGTACAAAAATCACCTTGCTGCAACCGCTTCTTATATCAATGGTGATTCTTATCCCGTTTCTGAAAATAACCGGCATCGATTATCCAACATTTTATCAGCAAACCCGCATCCTGAATTTTATGCTCGGACCCAGCGTAGTAGCATTGGGATATGTACTCTATGAGCAAATAGAACAAATAAAAGGCAACGTGATTTCGATACTCACCTCGGTTTTTGTAGGAAGTGTGGTAGGTATTGGCAGCGTGGTATTGATTGCCAAAGCAATGGGTGCCGACAGGATGCTTATGGCGTCGCTGGCACCAAAATCGGTCACTACTCCTATCGCCATGAGCCTTTCCGAAAAATCGGGAGGTGCGCCGGCACTTACAGCGGCGTTTGTAGTTATTTGCGGCATCTTTGGCGGGCTGATAGGCCCCATCCTTCTCCGAAAAATGGGTATTAAGAGTAAAATAGCACAAGGACTCGCCATGGGATCTTCGTCGCATGCG
>WSSedL1CaDRAFT_10000948_pt1 | contig 18647 bp, 16 predicted proteins | sample WetSurSL1Cattail_FD_9464 | JGI IMG/M metagenome (IMG submission 9464)
CGCATGCCGAACACGGTCGCCAGGATCGCGATCGTCATGCCGATGATGCCGAACCAGTTGCCGCGGCGGCTGGTTTCCGGATTGGAAAGTCCGCCGAGGCTGAGGATGAAGAGGATGGTGGCCCCGATATAGGCGACCGTTGTCAGCGTTGCAGGTATTGCAAAGTTCATTGGATCGGTCCCCTCTTATTTGTGGAACATCATCAGCATGCGCCGCGTTACCGCGAAGCCGCCGAAGGTGTTGATCGACGTCAGGGCAATGCCCACGACGGCGATGACGAGGATCGGGAAGTCCAACCGGCCGGGAGCCGGCGGAGGGGCGACCTGAAGCAAGGCACCGATCGTGATGATCGAGGAGATCGCGTTGGTCACGCTCATCAGCGGCGTATGCAGGGCCGGCGTGACGTTCCAAACCACCATGTAACCGACGAACACGGCCAACACGAACACCGTGAAGTGTCCGATGAAGGCGGCCGGGGCCGTCAGACCGATCAAGGCGAACAGCACAGCGGCAATCAGCACCATGATGGCCTGACCGGCGCCGGACTTCTTCTCTTCCGGCTTGACCACCGGCGCAGCCGCTTTGGGAGCGGGCGGCGCAGGCAACTTGAGCGGCGGTGCCGGCCAGGTGATCTCACCGTCTTTGATCACGGTGAAGCCGCGGATGGCATCGTCTTCCATGTTGACGACGATCTGACCGTCTTTGGCCTTGCACAGCTCTTCGGTCAGGCGCCACAGGTTGGTGGCATAGAGCGTCGAGGACTGCTTGGCGAGGCGCGAGGCCAGATCGGTATAGCCGATGATGGTGACGCCGTACTTGACGACGGCCTTGTCGGGCTCGGTCAGTTCGCAGTTGCCGCCACGCTCGGCCGCCATATCGACGATCACCGACCCCGGCTTCATCGATTTCACCATTTCGGCTGTGATCAGCCGCGGTGCGGGCTTGCCCGGAATGAGGGCCGTCGTGATGATGATGTCGACGTCCTTGGCCTGCCCCGCATACATCTCGCGCTGGGCCTTCTGGAAGCCTTCGCTCATCACCTTGGCATAGCCGCCGCCGCCCGAGCCTTCTTCCTCATAATCGACCTTGACGAACTCGCCACCCAGCGACTTGACCTGGTCGGCGACTTCGCCGCGCGTATCGTTGGCGCGCACGATGGCACCGAGACCGGCGGCGGTTCCGATCGCTGCCAGACCGGCAACACCGGCACCGGCGATGAACACCTTGGCGGGCGGGATCTTGCCGGCCGCGGTGATCTGGCCATTGAAATAGCGGCCGAACGCGTTGGCCGCTTCGATGACGGCGCGATAGCCGCCGATGCCGGCCATCGAGGTCAGCGCATCCATTTTTTGGGCCCGCGACAACAGCCGCGGCACACAGTCCATGGCCAAGACCGTGACCTTCTTGGCGGCCAGCGCCTTCATCAGGTCAGGGTTCTGGGCCGGCCAGATGAAGCTAATGAGCGTCGAGCCTTGCTTCAGCTTGGCGACTTCGTTCAGGTCCGGCTCCCGGACCTTGAAGATGATGTCGCTCGTCGCATAAATATCTGCGGCGTCGGTCACTTTCGCTCCGGCTGCAGCAAGCGCGTCATTAAAAAAGCTAGCACCTTCACCGGCACCGCTTTCGACTTGCACTGCAAAGCCGAGCTTGATCAGTTTTTCGACGACGTCCGGCGATATCGCGACTCGCTTCTCGCCAGCATACGTTTCTTTCGGGATTCCGATTGTTTGAGGCATGGTTCACGCATCTCGTTGGTTGATCGAGGGCAACGGACCCCCATACGGGCCACGGACTTGTGAGCGGAAACGGGCCGCTAATAAGCGGCAAAAAACGAGCCTTACGGCCAACACCCGCCCCCAAATTTAGCCGCGGCGGGCATAACCTAAACATGCCCCGGTGGCAACGCTGGCGCGTGCGGCATTACACACCACAGAAGCGTATTTACAGGCCTTCTTGCGCGAAATGCGGTGCAGCAACACGGTCTGTTTCGGATTCTTACAACCCCCTTCAACCATGCGTGCGGAACACCAGCAGCAGCAGCAGCAAAATCACCGCCGTCACCAGCGCCCAGCGCAGCTTGGCGAGGAACATCCGCCACGTCCTGACGTGCTCGCCGATATCGGCCATCGTCGCGGGCTCTTCGCCGATTTCGTCGCGCTTATCCATCCACGGGCTCCAGAATGTTGGCAAACTATAGGCAAAGCATCCGCTGTGCAAAATGGCGATGCGGCAAGCGCGCTTGCTGACCACCGCCATGGAGCCATTTACATTTATACTACTTTGAGTTGTCCTAATATTCCGCTACAGTTAAGGACAGTCCGACACGAGAGGTGCGATTATGATCCGTCTACGGATCGCTATGGGCCTCGTTGCAGCGGTCTTGATCACAACCGCCGCCGGCGCGGCCGAAACGCCGTACTCAAACCCCGATTACACGCGCCCGCAATACTGGTCCGTCGCAATCTATGTCGGTCCCGCGTCGCCAAAATATTTCGGTGCCATCCTGCAGGACTTCAACCTCCAGTCCCATGAATACATGGTCGGCGTGGCACTCGACCGTAAGCTGGTACGACTATGGCGGGAATTCTATCTCAGCGGCGAAGTACAGGTGACCCAATACTTCAATGGTCACGCCAACAACACCTTCGCCGCTATGCTCGGCTTCGAAATCGACAACCTGTTCGGATACGAGCGCACCAGCTTTTCGTTCTACGACGGGCCATCCTATTCGCTTGATCCGCCCTTTCTGACGATCGGCTACAAACACCGCACCTATGTCTCCGCCCGGAAGAAATTCCTCAATGCGATTGCAATCGAGTTCGCTTCGGGACTGCCGTTCACCCGCAACTGGGACTGGACTGCGCGCGTCTATCACCGTTCCGGCGTGTTTGGCCTTTACTCTGACGGCTGCGACGACGGCATGACGATCGGGCTCGGCGTCAAATACCACTTTTGACAGCGACTACACCGGTTCGTCGGGCGAGCGTAACACTTCGGAGTGGCGCCAATCGGCCAAGAGCGCTCTCAGCGCCGCCACCAGGGCCAACGGCTGGTCCAGCATGACGTGATGCTGCGCCTCGGGGATTTCCACCACCGGTGCGGTACGGCCCAAGAGGCTCGACATAAAGTTCCCGATCTCAGGCGGCATCAGGATCGAGTGCTCGCCGCGGAAGAAGGCGATGCGGCACTTGGTGTCGCGCAGCTGGGCCTCCATGTCGCCGATCGAGAAGTTGCGCCAGATCTGCGGATCGAACTTCCAACGGTAGCCGCCCTCGACCTCGCGCAGCGACAGGCGGGCGACGTAATCGAGCAGGTACAGATTCTCGCACACCTGCGGTGGCAACAGGCGGAAGCGTGCCAGGGCGCGGGCGATAGTGGGATAGTGGTGATGGGCGCGCGCCGTCAGCGGACTCGAATGCGGCCGGTCGGGCGGATTGACGGGGGCGTCCAGAAGGATCGACCCACCGAGCCGCTCGCCATACAAGGCACCCGCCAAAATGGTGACAAAGCCGCCGAAGCTGTGGCCGACGATGACCGGCGGCTCGTCGATCGACATCAGACCGGAATGTTCCGCGACGGCGAGAACTTCCGCAGCGAAACCTTCCATCGAATACCCGGCCGGACGCCAGGCACTATCGCCCATGCCCGACAAATCGAGCGCCACGACGTGATAATCGCGGGAGAGGTACGGCGCGATGAAACTCCACCAATAGGCGTGCGCCGCATTGCCGTGCACCAAGAGCAGGCCGGGCTTGGCCGGGCTGCCCCAGCTCAAATAGTGGATAAGGGCCCCATCCACCTCGACCGTGGCGCTTTGCGGTTTGACCGCGATTGCGTCCGTAAACCACCGCGGCGCGGGCGGAACGGCCCCTTCGAGCGCGGCGAGAGGGGTCTGAAGCTCGGGAAAATCGACCGTGTTGGCAGGCTTGTCGCTCATGACTGGAAAGTTCGCATACAAGGATGGCTATCTCAAGACGCCTCCGAGCGCAGGCCATTATTACAGTCAAGACATGTAAAACCATCCGCCCGCAAAAACGGCGCGTTACGGCAGCGAATCGGTGGCAACAGTGGCGAGCACCCGACGCGCCGTCAGCCTGCACAAGGCGCACACCCCCGCGTTTACTGTATGTTTACTATACTAATAGGCCGCAATCTGTGCCGCAAAAGGACACATCTTAAACAGACCTTTACCCTCACCGGACCACATTGGGCCACCACATTAGAGGACGTGATGGCCCAAACTATTCTCATTGTCGATGACGATCCGGTGCAGCGGCGCTTGCTCGAAGCTGCCATCAGCCGATCCGGCATGACCGTTATCACCGCCCCTGGCGGCGGACCGGCGCTTGACCTCGTCGGTGGGCCCAAAGGCGACCAGATCGCGCTGATTCTGCTCGATCTCGTCATGCCCGACATCGACGGTCTGGAAGTGCTGACGAAAGTGCGCATCGACCATCCCGACCTGCCGGTGATCGTGCTGACCGCCAAAGGCGGCATTGATTCCGCGGTGGAAGCCATGCGCGCGGGCGCCAACGACTTTTTGGTCAAGCCCGCCAGCCCCGAACGCATCGCGGTCTCGATCCGCAACCAGCTCAAGATCGGCACCCTATCGGGCGAAGTCTCGCGCCTGAAGAAAAAGACCGACAACCGCCTCGTCTTCGACGACATCATCGCCAAGTCCGACGAGATGAAGCAGGTCGCCCGCCTCGGCGTGCGCGCGGCGCAATCAACCATTCCGATTCTGATCGAAGGCGAAAGCGGCGTCGGCAAGGAACTGGTGGCGCGCGCCATTCAGGGCTCGTCGGATCGCTCGGGCAAGCCGTTCGTGACAGTGAACTGCGGCGCCATTCCGGAGAATCTGATCGAATCGATCCTGTTCGGGCATGAAAAGGGCTCGTTCACCGGCGCCTCGGAACGCCATCTCGGCAAGTTCCAGGAAGCCGACGGCGGCACCTTGTTCCTCGACGAAATTGGTGAGCTGCGCCTCGACATGCAGGTAAAACTCCTGCGCGCGCTCCAAGAAGGCGAAGTCGATCCGGTCGGGGCCAAGCGTCCGGTCAAGATCGACGTGCGCATCGTTTCCGCCACCAATCGCGACTTGGCCGAACTGACCAAGGAAGGCAAGTTCCGCGAAGACCTGTTCTATCGGCTTAACGTGTTCCCGATTTTCGTGCCGCCGCTGCGCGAACGCCGCGACGATATTCCGGCGCTGACGCGCCATTTCATCACCCGCTTCGCCATCGAAGAGCACAAGCCGGTGGCGGGCCTGACCCCGGAAGCCGCCGACCTGCTCGAACGCTATTCCTGGCCGGGCAACGTGCGCCAATTGGAAAACACCATCTTCCGCGCCGTCGTGTTGTGCGACGGCTCGCTGCTCGACAGTTGCGATTTCCCGCAAATCGCCGCCGCCCTGGGCGTGGAAGCACGCCCGCACCGTGGCAATTCCGTCGCCGACGCGCAGGCGATGCAGGCTGCCACCTATTCGCCCGCCCTGCCGGCCTCGCCCTATATGATGAGCGTGGTCGATGGCGCCGGGCACATGCGCAAGATGGACGACATGGAGTCCGAAGTCATCCGCACCGCCATCGCCCGCTACGACGGCCACATGTCGGAAGTGGCCCGCCGCCTCGGCATCGGCCGCTCAACGCTGTACCGCAAGCTGAAGGATTTTGGGCTGGAAGAAACGGTGCAAGGCGACCTGCCCGAAAGCACCGAAGACGAGCGCAAGGCGGGATAGAGCCCGGCACGTGTACGCGCGCGGATACGGAAACAGGAGGCTGTGCCCGGCGCATCGCCTGGAACAAACCTCCTGTCGCCATGACGCGTTACAGCTTAAGTCCGCTCAATCCTTGAACAGCACCGGAGCAAGCTCGTGCAAGCTCCGCCGCCACGACAGGAATTCGTGGGCCGTATTGGGCGAAACATAAAACACGTTTTTGATGCCGGCCTTGGTCAAACCATCGGCATTGACCTTGGGATCGCCGCCGAACATGGCGCGGCCGCCCTGCAGTTCACGGCTGCCGAAGCTGACGAACACCAGCTTGACCTTTTCGCGGAAGCCCGGGGCCTTATTGACGTCGTCCATGGAAATCGTGCCGCCGCTGAGCAGGGCGATGCGCGAGAACGTGTCCAGGTTGGCGAACGTGATCAGCTTTGTTTCAAAGCCGCCCATCGAAAGGCCGGCCATGGCGCGATGCGGCTGATCGGCCAGCGTGCGGAAATGGGCGTCGACATAGGGAATGAGTTCGTTGACCAGAACGGTTTGGAACGGGTGGATGTCGAAACTGTCCATGTGGCCGATCTTGGCGTCGTTGGTCATGCCGTAGGTCATCACGATGATGAACGGCTTCGCTTTGCCCGCGGCGATCAGATTGTCCATGATCAGATTGGCGTGGCCCTGGTTGCTCCATGCGGTTTCGTCTTCACCCCAGCCGTGCTGCAAATACAGCACCGGATAGCGCGCGCTCTGGTTCTTGTCGTAACCCGGCGGCGTGTAGACGAAAGCCCGGCGCTGGCTGTTGGTGCTAGGCGACGAAAACAGGATCTGCTGGACGTGGCCGTGCGGCACGTTCTTGAGCGCGTAGAAATCCTGATCGTGCGCCGGAATTTCGATGCCGCTCTCCCACCGGACGGAACCGTAATAGTCCGTCGCCCCGGGATCGTTGAAGACGCCGCCGTCCATCTTGAGGTGGTAATAGTGGAAGCCTTCGTCGAGCGGACCGGCGGTCGTGCCCGTCCAGGTGCCGTCGGCGGCTTTGGTGAGGATGGTGCCGCCGCTGCCGCCGAGGCCCAAGGTTACGGCAACGCTCTTCGCGTCGGGCGCTGCGATGCGGAAGCGGGCATAGCCCTGCGAATTGACTTGCGGGTATTGCTGGCCCGGCTGGTTCAACGATGAGGGCTTGAAGTCTTCCGTAACAGCCGGCGCAGCGGTCTGCGCAGCAGCGGTTCCGGCGGATAGGACCAAGGCGAACAGGAACACGTTCGCCGTGGCGAAGGCCTTGTAGTTCATGGTGATCTCCCTTTGCGAGGTGCGCTTGTGTTTTTCTGGTTGCTATCAAGCCGTCGCGGCGCGCCCCAAGGGATGCGAGTATGCGGCTGGAGTTTGAGCAGCCGCAAGCACACATTGGTCTGCGGCAGGCGCGCCAACCAACCGACGTGCGTTATGGCAGAACGCCCGGTTCAATCTGCTATGGCCTTATAGCGCCTGATAGAGCGCGGCCACATAGCGATGGACGGACCGATATCTGCGGCAGGATCGATCACGTCTGCCGCCAACCGCTAAGCGGTCCTCACCGCGAAGTGATCAGCGCATCCCGAGCGCGCTGAGGTAGAGGTCCAGCATCGCTTCGGCTTCCTGGAAGTCGGCCTTGTCCATTTTCCGCAGGCGGACCACGGCGCGCAGGGTTTTGACGTCGAAGCCTTCACCCTTGGCCTCGGCATAGACCTCTTTGATGTCGTCCGAGAGGGCCTTCTTTTCCTCTTCCAGACGCTCGACGCGATCGACGAAGGATCGCAGACGTTCTTTCGCAAAGCCGGTCTTGGCCATCACTCACACCCATTGTCATGGCCCGCGACTGCGGGCCATCCCGTTGAAACCGAGGCGGCGCCGGCCAAATCGCGAGATGCGGTCTGCGCTGGCAAAGCGTTCAGACGTCACCTGGATGGCCCGCAGTCGCGGGCCATGACAAATAAGAGGACGGCCGTGCCGACGCAACGCAGGGCCGACTCAACTGTTGTGAGTCTTTTGCTGCCCCGCGCCCCCCCGATCGGCCAGGGCGGCGGCCGATATATGCCTTAGGCGGTCAAAGCCGCCGCCAGCCCCAGGTTGTAGCTTTTTGGCACGGCATTTGCGGTGTGGTTGCGGGCAAACAGCAGGCCACTGGGCGCGCCGCCAGGCCTTGGGACCGGCCGGAGGCGTTGGAAAGGAGGGTCCGTCATCGAATAATCATCATTACGAAGAGGGCCGCTGGCGGCACGACTTAGCTCCGGCGTTGACGAACCCCCCGCTTTGCGCGACATCCTGGCAGCGCCATGCGCCTCTTTATTGCCCTGATTCTGCTTTTAACGGTACCTGCCCGGGCGGACTTCACCGTCTGCAATAAGGCGGGAGTAACCGCTAATTTAGCCCTTGGGCAATATAATGGGACGACCTGGGAGAGCCGTGGCTGGTGGACTATACCGTCACGAAAATGCAAGACCCTTATCTCCGGCCGGCTAAATGCGCGCTACTATTATCTCTACGGAACTGACGGCGAATCGGGCACCTGGAACGGTGGCACCTATTTTTGCACGTTGGCGCAGCCGGATTTCCAAATCACCGGGCGCGGCAATTGCGCGGCGCGCGGCTATGACCGCAAAGGGTTCTTTGCTATCGACACGGGCAACAGCCCAAATTGGAAGCAATCTCTCTCGAACTAGGATGAATCGGAAAAGATATTCATGAGGCGCAGACGGAAAACCAAAATTCTCGCGACGCTCGGCCCGGCCAGCTCGTCACCCGAAATGATCCGGGCTCTGTTCGAAGCGGGCGCGGATGTCTTTCGCATCAATATGAGCCACAACGCGCCGGCGGACCTGGCGGAAAAGCTCCGCATCGTGCGCGACCTCGAAGAGAGCGTCGGACGGCCGATCGGCGTCCTTGCTGACCTGCAGGGTCCGAAGATCCGCGTCGGCACGCTGGCGAACGGCGAGCGCGAATTGCATAAGGGCGACACGGTTCGCCTGGTGAAGAAGCTCACAGTCGAAAGCGGCGACGACATTCCGGTGCCGCATCCCGAAATTTTCGCGGCGGTGCAGCCGGGCGAAGTGATCCTGATCGACGATGGCAAAATCCGCCTCAAGATCGTCGATGCCACCAAGGACACCGCGGATGCCATCGTCGAAGTCGGCGGCATCCTGAAGAACAAAAAGGGCATCAACCTGCCCGACACCGTGCTGCCGATCTCGGCGATGACGGAAAAGGACCGGAGCGATCTCGACGCGGCGCTCCGCCTCGGCATGGACTGGATTGCACTGTCGTTCGTGCAGCGCCCCGACGACATGGCCGACCTCAAGAAGATCGTCGGCAACCAGGCCGGGTGCCTGGCCAAAATCGAAAAGCCGCGGGCGATCGACTGGCTGCCGGAAATTCTCGATCTGTCGGATGCGCTGATGGTGGCGCGCGGCGATCTTGGTGTCGAACTGCCGGTGCAGGAAGTTCCTGGCAAGCAGAAGCTGATCACCAAAATGGCCCGCAAGGCCGGCAAGCCTGTCGTGGTGGCGACCCAGATGCTGGAGTCGATGATCACCGCGCCGGTGCCGACCCGCGCCGAAGTCACCGACGTTGCCAACGCCGTGTTCGATGGCGCCGATGCGGTGATGCTGTCGGCCGAATCCGCCGCCGGTGCATATCCGGTGGAAGCGGTCTCGATGATGGACAAGATCGCCACCACGGTGGAAGGCGATCCGCAATACATCCCGCTGCTTAATAGCCAGCGCAATGAGCCGGAGTCCACGACTCCTGACGCGATCATGGCGGCGGTGCACGAAGTCACCAGCACCATTCACGCCCGTGCTGTGGTGTGCTGGACCAAATCCGGGTCCACCGCGCTCAGGGCGGCACGCGAACGCTCCGATGCGCCGATTATCGCGCTGACGCCGACGCTTGAAGTCTCCCGGCGGCTGAGCTTGGTGTGGGGCCTGCACTGCATCTACACCGAAGACGCCCAGGACCTCGACGACATGGTCGATCGTGCCGCGCGGTTCGCCTTCCTCGAAGGCTTCGCCAAGCCCGGCGAGCGCATCGTGGTCACCGCGGGCGTACCGCTGCGCACACCGGGTGCCACCAACATGCTGCGCGTTGCCTTCGTCGGGCCGCAGAAATCGCTTTAGAGCGCTTTCACGAAAAGTGGAATCCGGTTTTCCGTCCAAAAGCGCGACAATCCAAGAATCTAGAGCGTTTCGCCGTTTCCGTGAAACGGTGAAACGCTCTAGTCGGAAAGCAGCACGAACAGGGGGCAGCGGAGACGCTGCCCCTTTTTTGGTGGACGGGACAACCTATGGGTGTTCTTGGCCCCTCTCTACTCTTTCTTAAAGCAATTTTCTTACAACAACCGACCAGGGTCGACAGAGGGCGCGCCATGAGCCAGGCGTCGTGGAAAGACAAACTTTGGAGGTCCGCCGTCGGCGGCGGGCTGCAGGCGCTTGCGGTGCAGATATTCACCGTGACCGCCGTGCTGATGCTGGCTGCGCTGATCCTGATGAGCTTCACGCTGTCGAGTCTGAAGACCAGCCGGATCAGGGCCGAAACCACCGAGGACACGCTACTCGAGATCACCACCGTCGAGTCGCGGCTGATCGATTCCGACCGTATGCTGAACGGCTATGTCCTCAGTCAAGACACTTGGTTCGCCGTGCGCATCGCCAAGACCTGCCGCGAAATCGACGCCGCCATGAAGAAGCTTGGCCGTTCGGTGCGTCATGACCCCAAGATGAGCGCGATGTACAAGGTGCTGACGGACCGGCTCGCCGAGCGCCAGCGAACGTACGATTATCTCGTCGGCCATCAGGGCGAGGTCGCGCGCGTCACCCATTCGCCCGCCGCGCAAGCGGAAAGCCGCCTGACCGACGAGGTGCGCGGCAGGCTATGGGACCTGCTCAAGGTCGAACGCGCCAAGCGTTACGCCGAGCACACCGGCATGATCGACGAAGCGGCAAGGAGCTTGTGGATCGCAGTTGGCATCGTCGGGCTCGCCATCCTCTCCGGCATGCTCAGCCTCTTCCTCGCCAGCCTCGGCCCCAAGCGCAAACAAGGGTAAGCGCCGGCACGGCGAACTTCGCGCACGCCCAAATTGACAAAATCCGTCTCCCGCCAAAAACTGTCCGGCAAACGGAGCGGGCAGCGCAGGTTCATGGCACAGATCGAAATCAACGACCGCTTCCGGCAGGCGCTGGACCTGATGGAGCAAACCGATCGCTGCCTGTTCATCACCGGCAAGGCGGGCACCGGCAAATCGACGCTGCTGGAGCATTTCTGCCGCAACACCAAGAAGAAGCCCGTCGTGCTGGCACCGACCGGCGTCGCGGCCTTGAACGTCAAAGGCCAGACGATCCACAGCTTCTTTCACTTCAATGTCGATGTCACGCCGCAGAAAATCCGCACCAAGCACATCAAGGCGCGCAACCCGAAACTCTACAAAAAGCTCAAGACGATCATCATCGACGAAGTTTCGATGGTCCGGGCCGACCTGCTCGACTGCGTCGATGCCTTCCTGCAAATCTACGGCCCCAAGCCGCGCCAGCCGTTCGGCGGCGTGCAGATGATTTTCATCGGCGATCTCTATCAATTGCCGCCGGTGGTGACGTCCCGCGAGCAGGACATCTTCAAAACCGTCTACCCGACCCCGTTCTTTTTCAGCGCCCCGGCGATCGCGGCGCTGCGGCTTGAAATCGTCGAACTGGAAAAAGTCTATCGCCAGAAAGACGCCGCCTTCATCGAACTGCTCAACAAGATCAGGAACAACTCGGTCGAAGACGGTGATATCCGGATTCTCAACAGCCGCTACCAAACCAAAGCGCCGCCGCCGCCGGACGGCCTTTCCATCCACCTGACAACGACCAACAAACGGGCCGACGAAATCAACACAGCGCATCTGTCGCGGCTGAAGGGCAAACTCTATTGCGCCGAGGCCGCCATCAGCGGTGATTTCACCAAGGAATACTATCCGACGGCGACCGAACTCTCTTTCAAGACCGGCGCGCAGATCATGATGCTGAACAACGACAGCGACAAACGCTGGGTGAACGGCAGCATCGGCGTCATCAAGGCCATCCACGAGGACGATGACGGCGAAACCCGGTTGCGGGTGCGCTTGCAGGACGGCGGCGCGACTGTCGATGTCGAACCTTACACCTGGGACGTCTTTCGCTTCGGTGTCGATGGCGACACGCTGGTGTCCGAACCGGTTGGCAGCTTCACGCAATTGCCGTTCCGTCTTGCTTGGGCGATCACGATTCACAAAAGCCAGGGTAAGACCTTCGATCGCGTCTCTATCGACATGGGGCGCGGCGCCTTTGCGGCGGGACAAACCTACGTCGCGCTCAGCCGCTGTACCTCGTTCGAAGGCATCGTGCTCGAAACGCCGATCACCAAAGGCAATATCCGCACCGATTACCGGATTTTCTCGTTCCTCACTGGCTATCAATATGAACAAGCCGCCGCCGCACTGCCGGTGGACGACCGGATTGGCCTCATCGAAAAAGCCATTCGCCACAAGACGCCGCTCGAAATCGTCTATTTGAAAGCGAACGACATCAAATCCAAGCGCATTGTGGTGCCCCAATCCGTCGGCGAAGAAACCTACAACGGAAAAGAGTTCATGGGCATGCGGGCCTTCTGCCTGCTGCGCCAAGAAGACCGCATGTTCCGCGTGGATAGAATCTTGAGCCTCAAGACGGCCTGACCTTAGCCTGGGCCGAAGAATAGGGTTCTGCTGCCAGCCGCGTCACATCGGCGGATGAATTCCTACCGGCGACTTTGGATCTGACTCTGGACCCTCGTCCAACGGAGAAGATAGCCAACCTCAGCCCTTCACCTCGCCCCCTTTTTGAGGAGAAAGCGCGAGCGGAACTCGCGAGAGAGGGGATGTTCAACACACGGCAGGTGTCTTCTAGAATGACGTCCTACATGTGCAGGAATTCGTCGTTCTCATAGCGCAGCACACGAAACCCGCCTGCTGCGCTAAATACCCGACGTGGTTGCTGCCTTACCGCGCAGCGGATGGCGGAGGGACCGGCGGTTGCGCGTATTCCATCTTGCCGACGATGGTGTTCAAAGCCAGCAGTGTTTTCAAATGACCGAGGTAATACGCCAATTCCTCCTTTTTTTTGTTGCCCTTGCCGCTCAAACTGGTGAGGTGATCGATGACGCGCTCGCGCCGGCCAATCAGCGTGTCCTCCTGATAGCCACTGCCCTTGTAATGCAGATACGGAATCTGCTTCCACCCTAGCGCATTGCCATCGGATTCGGTTTTTCGGGTCTTGAATTTCGGAGCAGGGCCAGTTTCGATGCTTCCCTCGACCGCGAGATAGTAATCGATGTTGTCGGCCCACGGCGCCTTGGGAATATGCGTTCCCAGATAAATTTGGCCCGAATTCAAATTCCATTCGTCCTTGAGGCCTTTGAAACTCCGGAAGGCAGTCTTCACAAAATCGCGGAACGCATTCGCGTCGTCGGACAACACGTTCAAGGTGGCATCCTTGCCCTCCTTGAATTGCGCGTCGCAGTTGCCCAAGGTGAAATACGCAAGTGCCTGGCTCGCAAACGCGCGCACGATATACGGATAGACACCCGGGCCAAAATTACCGGTCTTGAGGCTGTTACGGTTTTGCTGCTGAACTCCGGCAAAATTCAACAGATTGCTTTTTTCCGGCAGACCACCGCGCTGAATCGCGCGAACATCCTCCAGGATCGAGCTTTCGGTGGACCTGATGTTGTTGAATACTTTTTCGAGCTCTTGGTCCTTCAATATCCTTTCGAAGGTCGCAGGCAACGATCGCAAATTGTTCAAAATCACATCTAACTTCTGATTGATGCTGCCTAGCTTGGCCGTGATCTGTTTGAACTGCTCCTTGTCTTCCTTATGGAACAGTCGAATGAGGTCGCATAAGGCCTGGATTCCGTTGACCACGCCATTTGCGTTGTCGATGAATGACGCTACGCCCGGCGCTCGGGCGGCGACCGCCACGCCTTCAGCTTCTTCGCCCAACAGGGCAGCGTCTTCGGCGCCATCGACGACCAGAAACGGAATTTCCTGCCACTGTGCCTGCGCCCTGCATGAGGCAAGCAGTGCAGCAAAACCCGGCAAAACGGACAACGACAAACATGCTGCGCTGCCGCGCAGCAAACCACGCCTATTCATCCCCCATGCCCCCCGCTAGAACGCTGTTCGTGCGTGGAGCGTATACGTCCGTCACCGGCTGCGAAAGTGATCAAGGTTAGGGTCGCTCCAGAGCATTTCGCCGCGGTTGCAGACAAAACTCGGCGCATTGTGCGTATTGCTATCAATGAAAAGAGGAGCGTATTGGTCGACGAAAAATCCGTTGAAACGACTCGCACCTTTTACCTTTATTGCCAGTAGGTCCGTGAGCTGTAATTTCGCCCGTTTGTAACGTCCACATCTGGCGCACCTCGGACGATCCTCTCCGGGCCGGAATGTCTGATGCTGAAACCAATCTCGCCGTTCATCCGCTTCCGCCGCCTTTAACTTTGCGCCACCGGTTCCCATCTTTTGGGGTCACCTTCCGTCGCATGGTGCATGAGAGAAGCATTCGCACTCCCGGTCTCGCAAACCCCAGCGCTGCTACGTGAAGCGATGCAGCGGCCGGTGCATCGTTTGCGTTATCGCGAGCGGTTGCCGCGCCTGGAAATCGTTGGTGAATTTGCCAGCGGCGCGAAACATGGGGGCGAGGGGTCACCGCGAGAATCGCATAACAATTATCTTGCGCAATCGTCCGAACGCCGCGCCAACGCCGCCATGGCCGCCGTCGAAGCGATCATCGCTGCGCGCCAGGCCGCCCGGCCGCCTCGGCGCCGCATCACCTGCATCACCTATGTCGAGAATGGCGTCGTGCGGCGGATTGCGGCCCGGGTGCGGATTGGCGGCAGGCACCTGAAGGCCCCGCTAAATCCCCTGCCCCTCGACATCGCGGGTCAGGCCGTCGATATGCCTTTGCAGGCCCTCATACAGCGGGTCGAGAGCGATGGCGCGGCGGTAGAGCTTCAAGGCCTCGGCCTTCTGGCCGAAGTCCTCCAGCATCTCGGCAAGCTGGGTCATGGCCTCGAACTGCCGCGGGTTGAGCGCCACCACCTTTTGCAGCGAGACCATCGCGGCACCGGCGTCGTCGGCCTCCTGCTGCATCAGGGCGCGGCGGTGCCAGCCTTCGGCGAAGCGCGGGGCGATGTCGGTGATGGCGTCGTAAAGGTGGCGGGCGACGTCTTTCTTGCCGGCGCCGAGCGCGGCGTCGGCCCGGGTCAGCAAAAGATCGACCGAAGGGCTGCCCGAGGCCTGGAACGAGGCCAGAATCTGGGCTTCGATCGGTTTGGCGTCTTCCGGGGTTTGCGCCGTTTTGAGCTGGGCGAACAGCTTGTCCACAGGTTGCGGCGGCGAGCCGCCAGCCGCGGCGCCCGCAACGCCCCCCAAAAGGCCCAACGGCAGCAGCAACACAAGTGTGAGGAGAAACTTCCGCATGGCGCAAACGTAAACCACCCGAGCGGTGCCCGGGTAGCCCGAATGTCCGTTTTGTGGCCTGGAATTAACCCTGGCGCGCCTTGAAACGGGGGTTCTTCTTATTGATGACGTAGGTGCGGCCGCGGCGACGGATCACGCGACAGTCCTTGTCGCGCTTCTTGAGCGAGCGGAGCGAGTTGCGGATCTTCATGGCACGCCTTTTGAAACTTCGGAAAAATGCGAGATTGGCCCCGCCGAAGAGGCGCGGTTCTAGTCGGCGCAGATTTAGGTGTCAACTGTGGGGATTCCGTCGCAATTGGTCCAAGGGACCGTGCTAAGAATGACCCGAATTGAGCCAAGGGGGGCGCAATTAAAGTGCGTGGAATTGTCCTGTTTCTGGCCTATGTCCTGGGCCTCATCCTCATGGCCGCAGCTTATGGGGCGCAAGAGACCAGCATTCCGGTCCCAACCCCCTCACCGGTGGTTGAGGATGCCGCCTTTGCCGCATTTCTCAAGGATTTCCGCTCCCAGGCGCTCGCGAGCGGGATCACCGCGGAGGTTTACGACACTGCGACGCGGACAATCAGCCGCAACCAACGCGTTTTCGACCGCAACCTGAACCAGCCGGAATTTTCGCGGCCGATTTGGGACTATATCGACAGCGCGGTCTCGGCCGAGCGCATCACCGGCGGCAGCGCCTTGATAGTGGGCGATGCCGACATTCTGACGCGCATTCATGACCGCTATCCTGTGCCGCCGGAGATCCTAATCTCGATCTGGGGCAACGAGAGCGACTACGGCCGCGGCATGGGCCGCTACAACATGTTCGAGGCGCTGGCCACGCTCGCCTATGACGGTCCGCGTACGGATTATGCCCGGCCGCAACTGATCGCCGCCCTCAAGATGATGCAGCGGGAGAATTATGCGGCCAGCATGATGACCAGCTCCTGGGCGGGTGCCTTCGGCCAGACCCAATTCGTGCCGACGACGTTCCTGGGCAAGGCCGTGGACGGCGATGGCGACGGCCGGATCGATCTGTGGACGAGCCCGGCCGATGCGCTCGCCTCCACCGCGCATGTGATTGCCAGTGCGGGTTGGAGCGACGGCAAACCGTGGGGCTATGAAGTGGCGCTGCCGACGGGCTTTGCCTACGACGAGGCTGATCTTGATGTCGTGAAATCGGTGGCGGCGTGGCGCAAGCTGGGCGTCAAGACCATTGCCGGTGCTGAGCTTCCGGCCGCGGATCAGACCGCGAGCATTTTCCTGCCCGCGGGGGCGAACGGCCCGGCGTTTGTGGTGTTCCCCAATTTCAAGGTCGTGCTGCGCTACAACAACGCCGCGTCCTATGCGCTGGCGGTGTGTTTGCTCGGCGACCAGATCAAAGGCGGGCCCGCGGTGGTAGCGGCGTGGCCGCGGCAGCTGTTGCCGCTGAGCCGCGACGAGCGGCTGGCGCTGCAGACCTCGCTCTTGGCGCTCGGCTTCGATATCGGCAAGGCCGACGGATTGATCGGCGCCAAGTCGCGCGCCGCGGTGCGCGGCTGGCAAAAGGCGCATGCCCTGCCCGCCGACGGTTACGCCACCCAAGACATACTCTCCCGCATCGCGATGGAAGCGCACAGCCAAGTCGCAGGCCGGTAGGTTCTTTGATTGTCGCGCTTTCCGACGGAAAACCGGAAAGTCCACTTTTCCTGAAAGCGCTCTATGACGGTTGCGCGCGCGGCCGCCCTCTGAAAAAAGAGGGAATGGCCGATCCGTTACAGCTTTTCAGCCTGTTCGTGCTGGCGCTTGTCGCTGGCACCATCGACGCGATGGCGGGCGGCGGGGGGCTTCTCACTATCCCCGGCCTGATGGCCACCGGCCTGCCGCCGATTTCGGTGCTGGCCACCAACAAAATGAGCGCGATTTTCTCGCCGCTCAGCGCCGCCTATCATTTCTGGCGCAGCGGCCGCCTGCCGATCGCCAAGCTGTGGCAACCGGCGCTGCTGTCGATGGTGGGCGCGGCCTGTGGCGCGGCGAGTCTCACCTTCATCAATCCCGGCGTGCTGAAGCAGCTGGTGCCGTTCTTCCTGATCGCCATCTGCGGCTGGCTGCTCCTCAGCGACGACATCGGCCAAAAGCCAGGCCCGGCGCGGGTGAAGGTCTCGACCCTGGCGGTCACCTTGGTACCGCTGGTCGGCGCTTACGACGGATTTTTCGGCCCTGGCACTGGCACCTTCTTCGCCATGGGCTTCGTCGGTCTGGGCGGGCTGGCGCTCGACCAGGCCACCATGCAGGCCAAGCTCTACAACTTCATGAGCAATTTGGGCGCGCTGATCTTCTTCCTCTTCACCGGCCACATCGTCTGGATCATCGCCATCGTGATGGCCTGCGGCATGGTTGCCGGCGGAGCGATCGGCGCCCGCTTGGTGCTCCGCCACGGCACGCGCATGATCAAGCCGCTCCTGATCGTGACCTCGCTCGCCATGAGCGCACGGCTCTTATGGCAAAACGGAACGCTGGCCGTGCTGTGGAAAGCCGTGGCGGGGTAGTTACCGCTTACTTCTTCGGCGGAATCAGCGCGTTGAGGATCGGTTCGACCCATTTGTCATTGGCGATGTCGTAGACGATGAAGTCCTTGTCGAACTGCCAATAGGCCCAAGCGAAGCCGCGTTTCTCGGCGGCGCGCGCCAGCGTGTCGGTGTAACGGATGCGGCTTTCCATCGGTGCGGTTTCAAAGGCGCCGAATTCGCCGAGGAAGATCGGACGGTTCCACTTGTCGCTCCACGCCTTGACGGTGTCGAAGTCCTTCGCCAGCAGCGCCAGATCGGCGGCGGAGCCCCAGGTCTGACCCGTCAGCTTATATTGCGGCACCCACGGCGAGCCCTGGTGGGTGAATTCCATCGGCGCGTAATAGTGGAAGGTCACGATGATATGGCGGTCCGGAACCGGCAGCTCCAGCTTGTCGAGCAAAGACAGGCTGTTCCAGCTACCCGGTCCGATGATGACATTGCGCACCGGATTGGAGGCGCGGATGATCGGCAGGGTCTGCTTGATCTGATCGTTCCACATCTCCGGCGTGAAATCCTGATGCGGCTCGTTGAGAACCTCGAAGATCAACCGGTTCGGCGCATCCTTGTAACGCGGCGCAATCTGGGCCCAGAACGCATTCAGCTTTTGGCGGCAGCCCCAAGTGTCCTTGCTGCAGTAATTGTAATCGTGCTCGTCGAGAATGACCGTCAGCCCGGCATCGAGCGCGGCGTTGACCATGGTGTCGAGGCGGCCGAGGTAACCGGTTTCGAGCACGTAATAATCATCCATATGGCTCATGGCGGTCAGCACGATGCGCACCGTGCCGAACCCGGCGGCTTTGATCTTCTTGAACAGCTCCGGCTTGAAGCGCGCCTTGGCGGCATCGGTCCAGCCCGGATCTTCCGACAGCACATTCACGCCCGGGCCCATCTG
>WSSedL1CaDRAFT_10000949_pt1 | contig 18621 bp, 15 predicted proteins | sample WetSurSL1Cattail_FD_9464 | JGI IMG/M metagenome (IMG submission 9464)
GCCCCCCCGGTTGGGGTTAGACGATCCCCTTAACCTGCAATTTGGTCGAGCCCGGGTGCGACATTCGCGTGCCCGACGATGCGCGCGAGAAGAAAATGCCGAAACGTGAAGACATCCACACCGTGCTGATCATCGGCGCGGGACCCATCGTTATCGGCCAAGCCTGCGAGTTCGACTATTCCGGCGCCCAGGCCTGCAAGGCGCTGCGCGACGAAGGCTACCGGGTGGTGCTGGTGAATTCCAACCCGGCCACGATTATGACCGACCCGTCGCTGGCCGACGCCACTTACATCGAGCCAATCACTGCGACCTTCGTCGAAAAGATCATCAAGCGCGAACGGGCGAACGTCCCCGAAGGCAAGGTGTTTGCGCTGCTCCCGACCATGGGCGGCCAGACGGCGCTCAATACGGCGCTGACCCTGCGCAAACGCGGCATCCTCGAAAAGTATAATGTCGAGCTGATCGGCGCCTCGGCCGCTGCCATCGACAAGGCCGAAGACCGCGAGCAGTTCCGCCAGGCGATGATCAAGATCGGCCTCGACGTGCCGCGCGGCATTACCCTGAAAGGCTATCTCCGCCACAAAAAGGATTCGGCAGGCAACTTCCTCTACGACGACCAGAACAATCCGATCATGGAGCTGTCGCCGGAGGCGTTCACCCATGCCCTGGAAGCGCTCGACCATGTCGGCCTGCCCGCCGTGATCCGGCCCTCCTTCACGATGGGCGGCACCGGCGGCGGCATTGCCTACAACCGCGAGGAATTCTTCGAGATCGTCGAAGCGGGTCTCGACGCCTCGCCGGTCAACGAAGTGCTGATCGAACAATCCGTGCTCGGCTGGAAAGAATTCGAGATGGAGGTCGTCCGCGACAAGGCCGACAACGCCATCATCGTCTGCTCGATCGAGAACATCGATCCAATGGGCGTGCACACCGGCGATAGCATCACCATCGCCCCGGCGCTGACCCTCACCGACAAGGAATTTCAGCGCATGCGCTCGGCGTCCATCGCCGTGTTGCGCGAGATCGGTGTGGAAACCGGCGGCTCCAATGTGCAGTTCGCCGTCGATCCGAACGACGGGCGGATGGTCATTATCGAGATGAACCCGCGCGTGTCGCGGTCCTCGGCGCTGGCGTCCAAGGCCACCGGCTTCCCAATCGCCAAGGTCGCCGCCAAGCTGGCGGTCGGCTACACCCTCGACGAGATCACCAACGATATCACCGGCGTCACCCCGGCCAGCTTCGAGCCGACCATCGATTATGTGGTGACCAAGGTTCCGCGTTTCGCCTTTGAGAAATTCCCTGGCGCCGAGCCGGTACTGACCACTGCGATGAAGTCGGTCGGCGAAGCCATGGCGATCGGGCGGACCTTTGCAGAGTCGCTGCAGAAAGCGCTGCGCTCGCTCGAAACCGGCCTTACTGGTTTTGATGAAGTCGAACTGCCCGAGGATCCGGCCGAAATCGGCGACGTCCTGGGTCAGACTCATCCCGATCGCATCCGTCGCATCGCCGAGGCCATCCGCAGGGGTATCCCGCTCACCGAAATCGCCGAAATCACCAAATTCGATCCGTGGTTCCTTGGCGAGATCGAGGCCATCATCAAGGTCGAAGAAGAAGTCAAAACCTTCGGCCTGCCGCAAGACGCCGGAGCCTTGCGCCGCTTGAAGGCAATGGGCTTCTCCGACAAGCGCCTGGCCAAACTCACCGGCAAGACGGAAAAGGAAATTCGTTACGCCCGCATCCATGCCGGCGTCCGCCCGGTGTTCAAGCGCATCGACACCTGCGCCGCCGAATTCGCAGCGATGACGCCGTACATGTATTCGACCTACGAGACCGGCCCCACCCCCGAATGCGAGAGCCGTCCGACCGATGCCAAGAAGATCATCATCCTCGGTGGTGGCCCCAACCGCATCGGCCAGGGCATCGAGTTCGACTATTGCTGCTGCCACGCCGCTTTCTCGCTGTCGGCGCAGGGCTATGAAACCATCATGGTCAACTGCAATCCCGAGACGGTTTCCACCGACTACGACACCTCCGACCGGCTCTATTTCGAGCCGCTGACGGCGGAAGACGTGCTCGAAATCGTCGACAAGGAACAGCAGAACGGCACGCTCGCCGGCGTGATCGTGCAGTTCGGCGGCCAGACGCCGCTGAAGCTGGCCAACCGCCTGGTTGAGGAAGGCATTCCGATCCTCGGCACCTCGGCGGATGCGATCGACCTCGCGGAAGACCGCAAACGCTTCCAGAAGCTGCTCCAGGAGCTCAAACTCAAGCAACCGCGCAATACCACCGCCATGACGGCGCAGGAGGCCATCGCGGCGGCCAAGATGATCGGCTACCCGGTCATCCTGCGCCCATCCTATGTGCTCGGCGGCCGCGGTATGGTGGTGGTGGCGAGCGACGAGCAGGTCAAGGCGGCGGTAGCCTCGGGCGAGTTGTTCGCCATCTCCGGCAAAAACCCGGTGCTGATCGACGGCTTTCTCGACCGCGCCATCGAAGTCGACGTCGATGCCATCTGCGATACCGACGGCACCGTCTTCATCGCCGGCATTATGGAGCATATCGAGGAAGCCGGCGTGCATTCCGGCGACAGCGCCTGCACCATTCCACCCCATTCGCTCAAGCGCGAAACCATCAAGGAAATCGAGCGCCAGACCATCGCCATGGCGCGCGCCCTCAAAGTTCGCGGGTTGATGAACGTGCAATATGCGGTGCAGAACGGCGACGACATCTACGTCTTGGAGGTCANCCCGCGCGCCAGCCGCACGGTGCCGTTCGTCGCCAAGGCGATCAACCTGCCAGTGGCAGCGATCGCTGCGCGCGTGATGGCGGGCGAAAAGCTGTCGGAGATTCCACACTCCAAAGCCCGCACCACCCGCATCTGCGTCAAGGAGGCGGTACTGCCATTCGCGCGCTTCCCCGGCGTCGACACCCTGCTCGGCCCGGAGATGAAGTCCACCGGCGAAGTGATGGGCCGCGACTCCAATTTCGGCCGCGCCTTTGCCAAGAGCCAGATCGGCGCCGGCGCCAAGCTGCCGCAATCGGGCAAGGTGTTCATTTCCTTGCGCGAGGCCGACAAGCAGGACGTCATCGAACCGGCCCGCAGCCTGATCGCCATGGGCTTTTCGATTGTCGCCACCCGCGGTACCGCCAAAGTGCTGGAAGCGGCAGGCCTGCCGGTCAAGGCGATCAACAAGGTGCGCGAAGGCCGTCCGCACATCGTCGATGCGATCAAAAACGGTGAAGTGCAGCTTGTCTTCAACACCACCCAGGGGGCGCGGGCGATCTCCGACTCGATGTCGATCCGCCGCACAGCGCTGACCATGAAGGTGCCTTATTATACCACCCTGGCCGGTGCAGCGGCGGCGACCGAGGCGATTGCTGCCCTCCGGGCAGGCACCCTGGATGTGCGTCCGCTGCAATACCGGCCCCCGCAGGACGATTTCCTGTCAGATTGACAAGGGCTTAATGAGAAACTTGCAGGGGAGGGCCGTCCCGGCGCCCTTGCAGTCGTGCGCCAGCGGCCTTAGACTTTGCTCGTATCCGCTTCGCACAGGAGTTTGTAGCTCCTGTAACGTCAACGTGTTAGCGGAATCCTTTCACTACCGCCTCCGGCCGGACGGCCTCGCGTGAGCGGGAGGGAGAGGCTTTGCCGATAGTAGGGACACCATGGAACGTATACCGATGACCGCCTCGGGCTACAAAGCCCTCGAAGAGGAGATCGATCAGCTTAAAAACGTGGAGCGTCACGCGGTGATCGGCATGATCGCCGAGGCGCGGGCGCATGGCGACCTCTCGGAAAACGCCGAGTATCATGCTGCCAAGGAACGCCAGTCGTTCATCGAAGGCCGCGTCATCGAGCTGGAAGACCAGATCGGCCGCGCCGACGTCATCGACGTGTCGAAACTGTCGGGTTCGATGGTGAAGTTCGGCGCGACCGTGACCCTGGCCGACGAAGACACCAACGAAAAGCGCAAGTTTCAGATCGTGGGCGATTTCGAAGCCGACGCCAAGAACGGGCGCATCTCGATTTCCTCGCCAATCGCCCGTGCCCTCATCGGCAAGAACAAAGGCGACAGCGTGGAAGTCACCACGCCGGGCGGCGCGCGGTCCTACGAAATCCTGAAAGTCGAGTGGATCTGAGTTCGATCCGAACGCAACAAAGCGGCCTCCCGCCGGATCCGGCGGGGAGTGCGCGTGTGCCAGGAACGCGACAATCAAGAGGCCCTAGCGACCGCCGTCCCAACATGCCGTCGCTTGAGCTGAGAGAACTTACTTCGACGGTTCGAACTTGATTGGAACCTTGATTGAGCCAGTGCGCGAACCGACCGGCAGCGCCTCGGCCACGCACATCGCGGCCTTGTCGAATCCCGCCGCCGGAGCCGGCGCTTCAAGGACTTTGCAGTCGCTCAACTTGCCGTCGGCGGCCGTGCATTCCAGCATGACGCTTGCCGCCTGCTTGGAGCTGGCAAACTTCGAAGCGCAGCTCGCAAACTGTTCCGCCAGATTACCCGCCACCGCCGGTGTCGCAATCAACATCGCTACGGCCGCGCCGGCAACCAACATGCCAAATTTCTTAGTGCTCATCTCTACCCACCCGTTTAATAGCCCTCCGGTCTGAGCGCCGGATATTCGCAATATAGATGTCACTGATTAAAAAAACGTCGCGCTACCCAACCGATCGGCGAAACCTGTCAGGCTTGATTAACGGCCGGTTTATACCGTTCCCCCTCTTAACTGAAAAATAGGATTCGTACTGTCGACCCGCGTTAAGGCGATGGTGAACATCTGCGCGTCATATTCCATTGTCCGGGTAACACCGGACCGGGGAAATGAAACAAGGATTGGCAGTAATGGGCTTTCGTCTGGCGGATATGCCGCTTCTCGTGAAGATCGCCTTCGCGCCGACTGTCGCACTTATCGCGCTCGCAGGCGTCGCTTGGGTTTCAATCAACGCGCAAAAAAGTTCGGCACAAGACCTGCGCACCGTCGTCAACGTCGAAATGGTGAAAAGCCTGGAGATGAAAACCATCGCCCAGCGCCTCCAGGACGCGCACGGTCAAGTCTACATGCTGCTCACGCATCAGGCTGGCAAGATCGATACCGGCAAGATCGACGCGCAAACCAAAGACCTCATCGCGAATTTTGCCGCAATCGAAGGCAGCCTCAAGGCGCTCGAGCCCAAGATGAACGCGGTGCAGAAGCCGATGGTCATCAAGCTTGAGAAACAGGTCGATGAGACCAAGAGCGCTGTGGATCTCGTCGGTTCGATGATGAGCGCCGACTTTTCCGCAGCCGTCAGCTTCATCGATCCATTCGAAAAATCCTATCAGCAAATGCTGGCGACCCTCGACCAGGTCGTGAAGTCGACGCAAGAACAGACCAACGCGCAGGCCCAGGTCAGCGCCGAACATTCCGCAGCGACGCAGGACTCGATCCAGACCATCGCCCTGATCACGCTGCTGCTGGTTGGCCTGATCGCGATGCTTTCCGTCATGATGATCCGCAGCGACGTCAAGAAGATCGCTAACGCGACCGAAACACTCGCCGGCGGCAACACCAATGTCGATCTTGAAGCCATGGAACGCGGCGACGAATTCGGCGCCATCGTCCGTTCCCTGGAAGTCTTCCGCAATAACGAATCCCGCTTGGTCGAAGCACGTCGCGAGCAGGAAGAAACCCGCAAGGCGGTCGATGTCGTGGTCAATTCGTTGGCCGATGCGCTCAACAGCTTGGCGGCGGGCGATCTCACCCACCGCATCAAGGCTGAGTTTAACGGCAGTTACGCCAAGGTACGCGACGACTTCAATGCCGCCATGCACAAACTGGAAGATACGCTGCGCGTCATCTGGCAGGTGATGTTCAACGTCCAGAGCGGTTCAAACGAGATTTCGCGCGCCTCCGACGATATGTCGCGCCGCACCGAGCACCAAGCCGCGACGCTCGAAGAGACCGCCGCCACGATCGACAACATCACGGCGACAGTGAAGAAAACCGCCGAGGGCGCCATCAATGCCCGCGATGCGGTGTCCACTGCCAAAAACGACGCCACGCGCACCGGTCAAGTCGTCACCGACGCGGTCGGCGCCATGCACGAAATCGAAAAGAGCGCGGCACAGATCGGCCAGATCGTCGGCGTCATCGACGAAATCGCCTTCCAGACCAACCTGCTTGCCCTCAACGCCGGTATCGAAGCGGCACGGGCGGGTGAAGCCGGTAAGGGCTTTGCGGTGGTGGCGAGCGAAGTACGCGCGCTGTCGCATCGTTCCGCCGATGCCGCCAAGCAGATCAAATCGCTGATCGGCACATCCACCACCAAGATCACCCAGGGCGTCGGTCTGGTGGTCGAAGCCGGCAAAGCGCTGGAACGCATCGTCAGCCAGGTCGCTGAAATCAACGAAGTGGTCAACGAGATCACCGCCTCGGCCCAGGAAGAGTCGAGCAGCCTCGCCCAGGTCAACACCGCGGTGGCCGAACTCGACAGCGTCACCCAGAGCAACGCGGCGATGGTGGAAGAATCGACTGCCTCCAGCCACTCGCTGGCAACCGAGACTGAAAACCTCGCCAATCTGCTCGGCCGCTTCAAGGTCAACGGCATCGACGGCAATATCATCAACAGCCAGGAAGTGGCGCCAGCCCGCAAAGCCAAGCCGGTCGATAAACCGAAAATCACACCCAAGCTCGCTGCCAAACCGCTCCCGAAGCACGAACCTCTCCCGAAGCGCGAAAAGGTTGCGGTTAACGCCAGCCCGACACCGGCAGCCGAAGCGGCACCCGCCGACGATTGGGTTGAGTTCTAGCCTCCAAAGAAAACGGGGGAGCCGTCTTGCGCTCCCCCCGCTGCCAATTTGAACGGCCTCCGGCAACGGGGGCCGTTCATTTTTGTGGCCGCCGTCTTACTTCGGCAAAAGTTTCTCGATGGCATCGAGATAGGCGACGAAGGCGGTACGCCCTTTGTCGGTCATGGTGACGCGCGTCAGCGGCTTTCGCCCCGCGTAGGTCTTCTCGATCTCGACATAGCCTGCCTCCTCCAGCTTGCGCAGCTGGACCGAGAGGTTGCCGTCAGACGCCGAGAGCTTGGCCTTGAGTTCGTTGAAGTCGGCATGACCGGCTCCCGACAGGTACGCCATCACGCCCAGCCGTAATCGACCGTGGATCACGTCGTCGATCCGGTTGATGTCGAACTCGTCACTCATTGGTGTGCTTCGTCCGCAACCAGCTTGAGACCCGGCAGGGTCAGGAGCAGCAACAGACCTGCGCCCATCACCAAGCTCAGCCACGGCGTGCCGATCAGCATCGCCACCACGGTGGCATAGACAAACGAACCGATTCCGGCGATGTGCATCCAGGCCTTCTTGGCGAGCGCCGCACTGGCAAACCAGGCCGTGCCGTAGAAGGCGTAGATGATCGGAACATAACCGGCCAGAACGACCTCACTATGCAGTTCGTGCGAGACCGTCAGTGTGGTGAAAAAACTCACCATCACACCGATGCCACATGCCGACCAGATGGTGCCGAAAACCACGTTGGGCGCCGTGGCGACCGGCTTTCCGCGTTTCATCATGCGCAGGAACATCGCCAACCAGAACACGACGAACACCGCGGCGGCACCCAACCAGATCTGAAGCGAGCTTGGGGATTGTGGCAGGAACGCAAACTGCCGTGCTGCGTCTAGAAAACACGCGCCTCCGAACACCACCCCGGCGCCCGCCAGAAAGATGCCACCCATAATCGGACCCTTGCGGCCGCTTTCGGCCATCTGGCGCAGGAACGAGATGTCGTCGCGCCAGGAGTTTTCGTCGCCCATGTCAGTCTCCTTATCGTTGTTAGAGGTTTGCGCCTGAGCGGCAAGCCAAAGTCCGGCGGCTTTGGACAACCAAAAGCAATAAACTTGCGACGGGCCCTGCTTTGCGGACCACTGTTGTCGCCTCGCCCACTGCACGCATATCGATCCCTCCATCAATTCGCCGTCATCATAACAAAAGTACTTTATATTATGAAGTACTTCATTGCAATCCCACTCTAAGACCGACTGCCGCACGCCAAGGTACTGAGGTTAAAAGCTCTTTCCTTGACGCGCGGACCTGTTCACTGTGCGCGCCAAGACAGCGTGATCGGAAAAGCGGGGTCAGGGGCTTTCGAAACGCGCGCGTGAAACAAAAAAAGTGGGGACCTGCCGTGAGTACTGGCACGAAAAAAGTCGCCGAACTGACCGTTCGAGGTGTTCTGCTCGGCATCGCGATCACCGTCATATTCACGGCGGCCAACGTCTACATCGGATTGAAAGTTGCGCTGACCTTCGCGACCTCGATCCCGGCGGCGGTGATTTCGATGGCGGTGCTGTCGGCCTTCAAGAACTCCTCGATCCTCGAAAACAACATCGTGCAGACGGTGGCGTCGGCGGCGGGCACGCTGTCGGCGATTATCTTCGTGCTACCGGGCTTGGTCATCATCGGCTGGTGGACGGGCTTTCCGTTCTGGACTTCGTTCGGCATCTGCGCCGCGGGTGGCGTGCTCGGCGTGCTGTTCACCATCCCTTTGCGCCGCGCCATGGTGACGACCTCCGACCTGCCCTATCCCGAAGGCGTCGCGGCGGCCGAAGTGCTGCAGGTCGGCGACCGGGCGCGTACCGAAAAGAGTGCCGATTCCAATGAAGGCCTGCTCGCGGTGATCTGGGGTGCCATCGGCGCGACCGCGCTGTCGATTTTGGCGGCGACGCGGCTTGCCGTCGGAGAGATCGGCAAAGCGGTATCGGTCGGCGGCCTCTACACCAGTTACGGCATGCAGTTCTCGATGGCCCTGGTCGGTGCCGGTTATCTTGTTGGCCTGTCGGTCGGCATTGCCATGCTGCTCGGCATCATCATCGCATTCGGTGCGGCACTGCCGATCCTGACCGCAGGCGGCCCGGCGCACGGCGTGGCCCTTGCCGATTTCGTCGAAAGCGTGCGCAGCCACGAAGTCCGCTTCATCGGCGCCGGCGCCATCGCGATTGCGGCGATCTGGACGCTGATCAAACTCACCGGTCCGGTCATCAAGGGCGTGGTCTCGACCATGTCGGCCCACCGCGCCGCCAAAGACGCCACCGATACGCGCGACGTCGACCTGTCGCCGTTCTGGATCATCATCCTGACGGTGATCGCGCTCGCCGCCATCGGCTGGCTGTTGCAGATGTTCCTCGCCGGCACGCCGCTGGCGGCCAAGACGGCCACCCTGATCTGGGCGGCGCTACCCTTCATCTTCATCGGCGGTTTTGCGGTGGCGGCCGTCACCGGCTACATGGCGGGACTGATCGGCGCCTCCAACAGTCCGTTGTCGGGCGTCGGCATCCTGGCGGTCCTCGTCTGCGCCACGCTGTTCGTTGCCATCGCGGCACCTGATGTGGCCGAGCGCAAAACCCTGGTGGCCTTCTCGCTCTTCACCACCGCCATCGTGTTTTCCATCGGCACGATTTCCAACAACAACCTACAAGATCTGAAAACCGGCCAGCTCGTCGGCGCGACGCCGCGGGCACAGCAATGGGCTCTCATCATCGGTGTCATCGCGGGCGCGCTGGTGATCCCGCCGGTGCTCGACCTGCTCAATCAGGCCAACGGTTTTGCCGGAGCACCGCATCTGCCGAGCCAAGTCGGAGCCCCGCTCGGTGCGCCGCAAGCCAATCTGATCACCGCCTTAGCGCAGGGCGTGATCGAACAGAACATCCCATGGAACCGCATCGGCCAAGGCGCCGCGATCGGCGTCGGCCTAGTCATCCTCGACGCGTTGATGGGCAAGTTAAAACTCTTGCGCCTGCCACCGCTCGCCGTCGGTATGGGAATCTATCTGCCGATGGCAGTGACGCTGCCAGTCGTGATCGGCGCCGTGATCGGCTATTTCTACGATCTGTGGGCCGACCGTACCAAGAATCCGGACCATCCCAAGCGCCTGGCGGTTCTGGTCGCCTCCGGCATGATCGTCGGTGAAAGCCTGTTCGGTGTCTTGAATGCCGGTCTGATCGTGGCGGCACAGGTCGGTTACATCCATGTCAAGGATGCCGGCTCACCGCTGGCGGTCGTGTTCGGTGACTTTGCCCCGGCCGAGTTTGTGAGCTGGGCCGCGTTCGGCGCGCTCATCATTCTCTTGTATGGGTGGAAAATCCGGCGCGTGAAGAAAGCATCGTAGGTCAGGAACAAAAGCAGGCTCCAAAAAACAGGCAGACTGCCTCGTCTATGTGCGCGACATTTATGCGAATGCAAACAGTTCGCGTCACACCGACGCATTCATCCGGCCGACACAGATTTCATTAGATTTTTATCCAATAGAATCTGGCTGCTACATCAGAATTCGGATTTGAAGTGAGTATCCCTGGCCTTCGCATCAAAGAGATCACCGTTCGAGGTATTGTGCTCGGCGTTCTCATCACCTTCGTTTTCACCGCCGCCAACGTTTACATCGGGCTCAAGGTCGCTTTCACCTTTGCGACATCAATCCCCGCCGCCGTGATCTCGATGGCGGTGCTGTCAGTGTTCAAGGACTCGTCGATCCTTGAGAACAACATCGTGCAGACGATGGCGTCGGCCGCGGGCACGCTGTCGGCGATGGTGTTCGTGCTGCCGGGCCTCGTCATCGTCGGTTGGTGGAGCGGCTTTCCGTTCTGGACGGTTTTTGCGCTGTGCGCGGCGGGTGGCGTGCTCGGGGTGTTGTTCACGATCCCCTTGCGCCGCGCCATGGTGACCAATTCCAACCTGCCCTATCCCGAGGGCGTCGCCGCGGCCGAGGTGCTCGAAGTCGGCCACAGCTTCAGTCCTGAAGCCAAAGGCGAGACCCGCGTCGGCTTCCAGGCGGTGATCTTCGGTACCCTCGCTTCGGTGCTGATGGCGGTGCTCGAAGCCACCCGTGTGATGGCGACCGAGCTGAAAAGCTTCTTCCGCATCGGCCCGTGCACAACCAGCTTCACAATGTCATTTTCGCTGGCGCTGCTGGGCGCTGGCTATCTGGTCGGATTATCGGTCGGCCTGGCCATGCTGCTCGGACTGGCCATCGCTTGGCTCGGCGCCGTGCCAATGCTGTCGACGATCGTGCCGCAAAACGGCGTGCCGCTGCCGAGCTATGTCAACGATCTCTGGTACCGCAATGTGCGCTTCATCGGCGCCGGGGCGATGGGCGTGGCAGCGTTGTGGACTCTGGTCAAGCTGGTGGTGCCGGTAATGCGCGGCGTCATCGCGACGGTGACGGCGGCGCGCGCTTCGACAAGTTCGTCCGATAGCCGCGATCTCGATCTGTCACCGCGCTGGATCGCCGGATTGTCGGTGGTGTGCCTGACCGTCGCCGCTTTCCTGCTCAACGCATTTCTCGGCGGCACGCCGTTTGCCGGCCACGCCTGGGGCCTCATCGCTGCTGTACTGCCCTTTGTCGTCATTGGCGGCTTTGCAGTGGCGGCCGTTACCGGTTACATGGCCGGATTGATCGGCGCCTCCAACAGCCCAATCTCGGGCGTCGGCATTCTCGTCATCCTGGTCTGCGCCACGCTGCTTATCACGCTGGTTCACCCGTCGGCGGGATCCGACAAGCCGCTGGTGGCGTTTGCGCTGTTCACCACTGCCATCGTCTTTGCCATGGCGACGATCTCCAACGACAATTTGCAAGACCTCAAGACCGGTCAAATTCTCGGCGCGACGCCACGCGCGCAGCAGATCGCGCTGATTATCGGTGTGGTGGTGGGCGCGCTGGTGATCCCGCCGGTGCTGAACCTGCTCAACGAAGCCAACGGTTTTGCTGGCGGCCCCCGGCTCGACAGCGCCATCGCCGCGCCACTGTCGGCGCCGCAGGCCAATCTGATCGCCACGCTGGCCCGCGGCGTGATCGAGCGCCATCTCGATTGGCGCATGATCGGCATCGGTGCCGGCATCGGCGTATTGGTCGTTCTGCTCGATGAGTTTCTCGGCTACCGCAAGTGGCTGCGCTTGCCGCCGCTGGCAGTGGGCATGGGCATCTACCTGCCGATGGCGATCACCATGCCGGTGGTCATCGGCGCCGTACTCGGCCACATCTTCGATCACTGGAGCGCCAAGCCGCGCGTGGGACGGCGCGGCCGCACGCCGGAACAGACCAGACGCCTCGCCGTCTTGATGGCTTCGGGTATGATCGTCGGCGAAAGCCTGTTCGGCGTGCTTTATGCCGGATTGATCGTGGCGACCGACAAAGGCGCACCTTTGGGCCTTGTCAGCGCGACCTTCGGGCCAGCACCGGCAATCGGCTGGATGGTGTTTGCCTTGATGATCCTGGAGCTGTCCGGCTGGCTGGTGCGGCGGGCACGGACCTAGCCCTCCCCGTTCCGCCGGGCGATCAGCGCCGACACTTTGGCGATCTGAAAGAACCGCCCTTCCGGCGACAATACCGCCAGCTCACGGCGCAGTTCGTCCTCAAAGGCGGGCGCGCGTTCGCCCAGCGCTTGCGGCGACGTCACCGACAGTGACCCGGCAAACCCGACGATGTCATCGATGGACAGCGAGCGGCGAACGACGATGCCAGCGATCTCCAGCAGCGGAAACGGTGATTCGAGCAAAATCGACTCATGTGCGCGGTGGTCGGGGTTTTTGCGCTCGATCCGGTGCGGCGAGGCGTCAGCGCCGAAGCGGGCGGCCACCGTGTCCAGGACCGTCCGCCAGCGGTTTTCGACGGTCTTCAGGGTCTCGTCCTCGAACAGAACCAACGCCCCACCGGGCACAACCAACCGGTCGAGCGCCGCGGCGGTCGCGGCCCGGTCCATCCAGTGGAACGCCCGCCCGATGGTCACCAGCCGGAACGGCCCGAGCCCGGCCGGCAGGTCGTAGGAGCTGCCCGCGCACGTCCGGATCGCCAGTTTTGCCGGTATTGCGGCGTTATTGAGCGCCTCCAGCATCTCCGGCTCGGGATCGACGGCGGTCACCGCCATCCCCGCTTGGGCAAACGGCAGGGCCAGAAGCCCCGGTCCTGAGCCGAGATCGAGCACCGCATCGCCCGGTTGCAGCCCTGTCAGGGCGATCACGCGCCCGATCAGACGGCCGGGATAGCCGAGGCGAAACCGNGCATAGCCGGCCGCGGTNGACCGGAACCGGCGAGGTTGAAAACAATTGGGCACAGACATGTTTTTATCCGACATTTTGCTTTATGGGCGCGCGTTTTATACTGTGGCGAGCATTCTTTGAGCCTGAGCCATGGCGAACATCGCACTCGTCGACGACGACAAGAACATTCTGGCCTCCGTCCAAATGTTATTGGAGCAGGAAGGCTATCACATCCGAACCTTCACCGACGGTGCCTCGGCCCTCACGGCCCTGACCACCGCCCCGCCGGATTTGGCGATTCTCGACATCAAGATGCCGCGGATGGATGGCCTCGAACTGCTCCGCCGCCTGCGTCAGGTGCAGGAGAACATCCCGGTAATCTTCCTGACGTCGAAAGACGAAGAGATCGACGAGCTGATGGGCCTCAACGCCGGCGCCGACGACTATATCCGCAAGCCCTTCTCGCAGCGCCTGTTGCTTGAGCGGGTGAAGGCGGTCTTGCGCCGCGCCGAAGCCCACAAGGCGGCGCCCGCCGGAACCCCGGAAGCCAAAAAGGAAGCGCTGATCCGCGGCAAGCTCGCGCTCGATCCGCAGCGTCACGAGTGCACCTGGGAAAGCAAACCGGTGCGCCTGACAGTGACCGAGTTCCTGATCCTGCAATGCCTCGCCGCCCGCCCTGGTTTCGTCAAGAGCCGCGACAGCCTGATGGATGCGGCCTATGACGATCAGGTTTATGTCGACGATCGCACCATCGACAGTCACATCAAGCGCTTGCGCAAAAAGTTCAAGCAGGTCGACGACAGCTTCGAGGCGATCGAGACCCTTTACGGAGTCGGCTACCGGTATCGCGAAGTTTGAACCTCGCGCATCTCCGGCGGATCGGTCGGATGGAATTTCTTCGTCACAGAAAAGAATCGCGCCGCTCCGTCCTCAGGTGGCGCATCATTCTGCTCAACACCATCGTGTTCGCGGTGCTGATCGCGGGCGTGACCTGGGTGCAGTCGAGTCGCGCCAATCTGGTCGACGAGCGCCAGACCGGTGTCGAAGAAGAGGCCCGCGTCGTCGCCGCCACGCTGTCGGAATACGCTCTGGTCGCAGACAGCCGCGGCATCAACGTGCAGAGCGCCAACGAACTCCTGCGCGATCTCGTCGGCCCGACGCGCCTCAGGGCCCGGCTCTACGACACCGAAGGCCAGCGCATCGTCGATACGCGTTACATCCTGTCGCGCAATGCGGTGCAAGTGACGGAACTGGCGCCGATCGACCGCTGGAGCCGCTTCAAGCAGTGGCTTGAAAGCGTCTATGAATCGATCATGGGCGTGCGCCCCAACGCCCATTACGAGCCTTATCTTGAAGGCGGCGACGACGGCAAAGTCTATCACGAGGTTGTCGCCGCGCTCGATGGTACCGTAACGTCAACCCGGCGCATCGACGAGCACAACAAACTGGTGCTGACCACCGCCGTGCCAGTGCAGCATTTCCGGGCGATCTACGGCGTCTTGTTCATCTCGACAGAGAGCGGCGACATCGACGCCATCCTCAGACTCGAACGCACCAAGCTGATCGAGGTGTTCGCGCTGGCAACCTTGATGATGCTGATCGCCTCGTTTTATCTGTCGTGGAATATCGCCGAGCCGATGCGCCGCTTGGCGGAAGCCGCTGACCGGGTGCGCCGGGGCCGGTCGGGCCGCGAGCATATCCCCAACATGAGCGATCGCGGCGACGAAATCGGCGAACTCGCCGAAAGCATGAGCGCCATGACTCGCGCGCTTTACGACCGCATCGACGCCATCGAAAGCTTTGCCGCCGACGTGGCGCACGAGTTGAAGAATCCGCTCACCTCGCTGCGCAGCGCCGTCGACATGTTCACACGGGCTACCGACGAGGAAAGCCGCCAGCGCATGCTCGGCATCGTGCGCGCCGACGTCAAACGCATCGATCGTCTCATCACCGACATTTCCGACGCTTCGCGCCTCGACGCCGAACTGTCACGCGAAACCGCCGCCGCGGTCGACATTGTCAAGCTGCTCGAAACCATCGTCGAGATCTACACGATGATGGAACTGCCGCGCGGCGTGAAGATCGCGCTGAGCCTCGAACTGCCGCCCGACGCGCGCGTGATGGGCCGTGACGAGCGCCTCGGCCAGGTGTTCCGCAATCTGGTCGATAATGCGGTGTCGTTCAGTCCCAAGGACGGCACGGTGACGATTTCGGCGCACACCGATCCGGGCTGGGTGATCATTACGGTCGACGATCAGGGGATCGGCATTCCGCCCGACAATCTCGAGACCATCTTCAAGCGCTTCTATACCGAGCGGCCGCAGGATCACGACTTCGGCAAGAACTCCGGCCTCGGGCTTTCGATCGTGCGCCAGATCACCGAAGGCACTGGCGGCCAGGTTTGGGCCGAGAATCGTCCCGAAGGTGGCGCGCGCTTCGTGGTTCAACTTCCGCTGGCGGTCAATTGGCAGTGAGGGTCAACATCCATGCGACGTGCATCCGCCTCGGCACGGCCGGAGCGGCGTTCGGAGCGCCGCCCTGGTGCGGGATTCTGTTGATCGGGAAAAGCGGCAGCGGCAAATCCGATCTCACCCTCCGGCTGATCGCCGCAGGCGCCCAGCTGGTGGCCGACGACCGCACCGACCTGTTCGTGCACCAGGGAGCGATTTACGCTACGGCACCGTCCAGGATCGCCGGGCTTTTGGAAGTGCGCGGCGTTGGTATCCTGGCCTTTCCACACGCCAAGCAGGCAAAGGTGATGCTCGTCGCTGATTTGGATAAAACGCCCCAACGCCTGCCCGGTCATCGTTTTTTCCGGGTGCCTGCGGCCCTGCGCCTCCCCTCACCAGCCGCGCCACCGGTTATAAGCCTCCGCCCGTTCGAGGCCTCTGCCCCGGCCAAACTGGCGGCCGCGGCGGCAGCCTATGCCAAAGGCTTGCATCGCCAAGACATCAACCCAATTTAATGCTTCAACGGCTTAGAATGGTTCTCTATCGTTCGGCCTCCCTTTGGACAGAAACATGATCGGTATCGTTCTCGTCACCCACGGCCGGCTCGCCCACGAATTCATTTCGGCCATGGAGCACATGGTTGGCCCGCAGAGTCATTTGCGCGCTGTCTGCATCGGCCCCGAAGACGATATCGAGCGCCGCCAACGCGAGATCGCGGCGGCGGTGAAATCCGTGGACCTTGGCGATGGCGTGGTGATCGCCACCGACATGTTCGGCGGCACGCCCTGCAACCTCGCCCTCACACTGCTTGAGAAAGGCAAGGTCGAAGTCTTGGCGGGCGTTAACCTGCCGAGCCTGATCAAGCTGTGCGACGCACGCACCAAGCAGCCGCTCGAAGTGGCCGTGAACGACGCCATCGAGGCGGGCCGCAAGTACATGCGCGCCGGTTCCGCCGACCTGTTCGGCGGCGGGGCGTAAGGCGAAACGCAATGCCCAATTCCTGTTGCAGGGCGACGGCGAAGATCGTCAACAAGCGCGGCTTGCACGCGCGCGCCTCAGCTAAGCTGGTGGAATCCGCCTCGCGTTTCAAATGCCATATCACAGTGACGAAAGACGGCCAGACCGTCGACGCCCGCTCGATCATGGGCCTGATGCTGCTTGCCGCCCCAATCGGCACCGAAATCGAAATCTCCGCCGCCGGCGAAGACGCGTCGGAAGCCCTGACGGCAATCCTGGCGTTGGTGGAAGCCAAGTTCGGGGAAGATTGAACTACGTGCTGTGATAGCCTGTGCCCGCCTCGCCCCTCCGGGGGAGAGGCCGGATTGCGCGTCAGCGCAAGACGGGTGAGGGGACCGCGTCACGAGGACAGTGTCGAAAGCAAGGGCCCGCTCCTTCAAAGGCGTTATCGCGTCAGCCGGTAGAACGGCACTTCCTTGGTAACCACGAAACCCAAGCTCTGCGCCAGCATCAGCGAGGCGGTGTTTTGTTTGCGGCAGGCCCATACCGGCGTCAGGCCACTGGCGAGGCAGTTGGCGATCATTGCCGTCGCAACCGCGCGCGCCAGACCTTGGCCGCGAAACGCTGCCCGCGTTTCGATGCCGATCTCCAGCCAGTCGTCGGCGCGGGTGGCGGAAAAGGCGATGGCGCCAACCTCGCCGTCTTTGACCGCGCACATCCCGCCGCCGTGATCGCAGCACGCCGTAAAGTTTCGCCAGAACGCGCGCGGCGTGACGTGGACATCAGGCAAATCGAACGCACTTTCACCCATCGCCACCAGCGACCAGCCCGGCGGCAGCACCGGCGTGCGCGCTCCAAACGCGGCGCGATCGAAACGGAAATTCACTCGGGTGAAGCGCTCGGCCTGCAGCCGGTCCCAGTCCAAATGCTGCCAACGCGGATCGACCTGCAGCCATTCATCCTTGTCGCGATAGGCCCCGGCTTTCAGATGTTCGAGCAGCGCCGGAAAAGCGCGCCCAACGCCCTCGCCCCACACAAGGCTCATGCCGTAACCGTGCAGCGTATGGGCGGCGGCGCCGTCGCACCACACCCGTCCGTCCGCCAGCCCATCAAGCACGGCGCAGGCAAAACCGGTAAAAATCGGCACGTCGTCCAGCGGCGGCACGGAGGAAAATGCAGCGGCAGAAAGTTCGATCACGGCAACACCTTTCGCGCTCGTTTTAACCTGCGATTTGCCGCGCGCGAAAGGCAAAACAAAACGCAAATGCGGCGCATCTGCCGTTCAGCATGTGCGAAGATTAAATCGTCACGACAGCATTCATTCACTGCTTGAGTGCGCTGCTTGCTGGCGTCCTGTCTTCTGGGGTGTACCCCACCTTTCAGCGGCCCCGCGAGATCATCGCAAGCCCGCTTTTGGCGTATTTATTTCTCCTTTGCCGGCACCATCGCGCCTAGCCCGTTGGCAGCGGGATCAGGCAGCGCCACACAGGAGCGCCCCGAACAGACGATGGCGTTGACGGTGTCGTAGGGCGCCACGCCGGTGGACTTGAGGTCCTTGCGGCTGAGAATTTCGTCGCCGCCAGCAATCCGCGCCAGGGCATAGGCAATGGCCGCGGCACCGTTGGGGCCGCCAGCGCCCGCACCTGCCAGCTCGGCAGGGTCGTCGGCCCGGCGCGCTGCGATGATCGGCGTCAGGAAGGCGGACGCCATACCGGCCGAACCCGACGACGGCGCTTTGGCCAGCGTCACGCCGGTGCCGCGCACTGTACGGCCAGAGCCGAACGGGCCATTCATGGTCACGGCGCAGGCCACCGCCTGTCCGCGGGCATCCATGGTGGCAAAGCCGGTGGCGCCCAGATCCTTCGGTAGATCGCTGACATGATAATCCTTCAGCGCCTGCTGCAGCGCCCAGATCACCGATGCCTCAAGATCCTTGGCACCGGCCGACGTTGTCTGGGCTTTGGCGAGATTGTCGAGCAGCACGCCGGCAAAAGCACCGATGCCGGTTTTGTGCGCGGGAATGAAGACGTAGTCGGAACCGATCTCGGTCACGCGCGGCGTGACCTGCTCGGCAGTGGTGGCGACGAGATCGGCCTTGGTGATCGTGCCGCCTTCGGTTCCGGCATAAGCCGCAATCCGGTCGGCGATGATGCCGCTGTAGAACGCCTCCGATCCGCTGAAGCGGATCCCCCCCC
>WSSedL1CaDRAFT_10000950_pt1 | contig 18615 bp, 16 predicted proteins | sample WetSurSL1Cattail_FD_9464 | JGI IMG/M metagenome (IMG submission 9464)
GGTTAACAAGTCAATTTCGCCGAGTAAAAAACGTTTTTAACAGCTTAAGGTTAAAAGTTGGCATAGAATATTCCCTCATCATTTTATAAAAAAATAGTAATTTATAAGCACTAAAAACCCAGAACCAACTGGAACAATATATAAACTGCGTGCCTTTATCCACAGTTTACTTGGTCCCGTATGCCCCTATCATTTTGATTGTTTAAATTGTCTTTACTGCAAACCAGCAATTTATAACCATTGGAAAACGTCTCTTATGCCGCCGCATGTTCATCAATCATAGTCAGAAGTCATAATAGTTATTTCAACCTATCTAGCAGGAAACATAAAAAACAGCACGAATTAATTGATATATTTCCAGGATTTTCTGGAGTTTATTTTAAGGAGGTTTTCTCAGTGCCTTTCCGAAGATTCCATTGGCTTTGGATAGTTATTTTAATCTTTGCGGTTTCTTTTTATTTCAAAACAAGCGTGACTCACGCAGATGCCGAGGAAGGCGTCACTGTCGAAACCGAAGGAACCAGTCCAATATTAAATGATGATAAATTAGCAGCGGAACAAATGGCTGTTACCGATGCCTTACGCAAAGCAGTGGATCAAGTAGTCGGCACCCTTATCGCCAGTGAAACAGACGTCAAAAATTATGAATTAATCCAGGATACAATCAAGGCCAGAACCAGCGGTTATGTATCCCATCAGGAAGTTTTAAAAGGGTGGGTCGAAGACGGTTACTATAAAGTGTTGGTCCGGGCCACTGTAAAGCAGGATGCTTTGAAACAGAGCGTTGATGCTTTAAAACTCACTTTATTACGAGCCGGAAAACCCCGGCTGATGGTTTTAGTACCCAACTTAAATGTATCCACCCAAATTGTCCAAAGCATGAAAAATGCCGGATTTCCTGTGGTCAATTCCAAAAACCAGGCTGAGATACTTGTCGTCGGAAATATAAGAAGTGAATTAATCAGTAAAAGTTATGGAGCCTATGCCGAACAGGCCTATTTAAGTATCAGCGTAAGCAGGGTTGATACCGGTCAAACCTTGGTTTCTCAAACATTCACTACCCGTGGCGTCCATATCAATGAGAGTGTCGCGCTGCAAGAAGCTTTAAATAATGCCTGCAATCTAGCTGTTGATTTTCTCAACGAACAACTGGGGAAACAATTGGTGGATAGTGAACGGACATTACAACTCATGGTCAGCGGCATTAATTATTCGGACTTACAACAATTACAACGTCGCCTTAAGGCCACTCCCAATGTGGACAATATTTTTTTACGCAACTTCAATAATGGCAATGCCCAATTAGACTTAGAAACCGGGTTTCTGCCGGATCAGTTGGCAGATTTCATCTCCAACTGGAAAGAGTTGAACCTGGAAATTACCAGTATCTCCGGAAGTAAAATTGAACTGCGACATATGGCATTATAAGCCTTAAAGGAGGAATGTCCGAAAAGCAAGCATCGGTAAGTATATTGTTTAAATTCGCCAAAATAAAAGGAGGCCAATCAACCATTATGAAAACCAAAGTTTTTGCTCTTATTATATTTTTTGCATTATGTTTTGCAAATATCATGGTTTTCGGATTGCCCGGCATGCTCGATGAAACTATTCTCAATAAAGGACAAATCAGCTGGGAGAAAGGCACAATCAGTGTAATAGGACGTGGCGCCGCCAAAGAAGATGCTGGTAAAGCCGTGGCACCCATCTTGGCAGAACGCGCTGCCATAGCTGTAGCTCAACGTAATGCGCTTGAAGTTGTCGAAGGAGTTCGGGTTCAAGCCAATACCCTTGTCAAAGATTTGACTTTGGAAAGCGATATCATCCGAACTCAAGTTGAAGGATTAATCAAAGGCGCTCAGGTTGAGTCATCCACATATTCGGACGGCATCTGCACGGTGACCTTAGTGGTGCCGGTTGGCAGTCTGACTTCCCTNATGTTGGAACCAATGAACCAAAATTCATCACTTACTCCCGCAATNTCCGTTGCGCCGGATATCACTCCGGAAGATAATGANTCCAACACTGCTTATACTTATACCGGGCTAATCATNGACGCCCGTAATTTAGGTGTTAAAGGGGCCCTCTCCCCNCAAGTATTTGAAGCGGATACCAATCTTTTGGTATATAGCGCCAGCATGGTTAAGGTTNATAAATCGATTGTGGTATATGCAAGGTCGGTAGAGAAAGTCAAAGAAGATAACATCGAACGACTGGGTAATAATCCTTTAGTTGTCAAAGCGGTCGGTGCGATAAAAATAAGAGGCGAAGCCACCGATGTGATTATCAGCTCCGAAGATTCTAAAATTTTCCGCCAGGCCCAAACGCGGGATCAAATCTGCGCTAATGCAGCTGTAGCAATTATTATCAATTAAATATACCATCAAAAGGAGGCAAGTTAACCATATAAGCGGGTTAACGACAAGATGAAATATTTTAAGACTTTGAAGATCAGATTACTACTTTTTCTGATTATCACACTGTTGTTATTTACAGCCACCCCCAGTTTTGCATCCAAGGGCAAGGCGGAGCAATATTATAACCAAGCTGAGTCCTATGCCGCCGAAGGACGCTGGGATTTGGCAGCCGATGCTTATGCCCAGGCCAGTAAAGAATATCCTAAATACAAAGATGTCCAGAATAAGTTAAGCGACGCCAAGCTGCAGACTTGTTCAATGCTTATGCAGATGGGCGATGATTCTAAAGCCAAGGAGAAATATGAGGAAGCACTAGCATTGTACAAAAAGGCGCTTTACTATAATCCGACCTCGGTTGAGGCCAAGTCCCGCTTGGACAACCTTTCTCAGGATATGGTGGCTCGCTATTATAACCTGGGGAGAACTTATGAAAGCCAGAATCAATTCGATTCGGCCTACCAAGCCTATGGAAAAGCCTATGCTTATAATCCCAATTATCAGGATGTAACCGATCGTTATACCCGGATCAGGGCTCAACTTAATGGAAATATCCCATTACAGGCAGTCTTGTTTTTTGTGAACCGAAGTTCCCAGTTAGGGATGGAGACCCCTCTGATTCAGTCTTTACAATCGGATTTGGTCCAAAAATCCGCTTCCGGAAAATTTGCGATGATTGATTACCGAAAAGTACAGGCTGTAATCAATGAACAAGCTAAAGGCCTTAGCGATAGTCTCAATGATGGCCTGGCAATGGATCTGGGACGTATCCTCGGTGCAGATCAAGTAGTGGTTGGCGAAATTGTTTCGGAGGGCCAAAAATCCAATAAATTTAGGATCACGGCCAGGGTCCTAAAGGTCCCTCAAGGAGATGTATTGAAAGAGATCAAAATTTCACACAGCTTTAACGGTAAAGAAATGGCTGATTTTCAAAGGGAAGTTCCGGAACTGGCTGACGATCTCGCCAATAAAATCGTGAAGGACGGCTGGTTTTAAAGCATTTATCAAATATCAACACTGATACTGATACTGATAAGGTTCAATCGAAATAAACTCTTCAGCAATTTCAACGCTCGGGGTTAAAAACCCAAGTTAAAGAATAGTAGGGCATAAGATATAATGGATTCAAAAAATGATATTTTCTCTTCTTCGACACTCTGCTGATAGGGGCTGCCCTAAAAACTCAATGAGACAGCCCCTTTTGAAATCTACAAAAAACGGGTTATTGCAAAAGAAAATTTATTGATGGTTGAAAAAGATATACAATATATAGAATATAGACTTTCACATATTTATTGACGCAATAGATATATTGCATATCTCAATCATTTAAGATATTTTTGCAACAGCCCCCGCGCAGTTTGCTTACAATGTCTGCCCGTACATATACTCCTCAAGATAGCGGTTTTTAACCTGGATTTCCTCCAATTGAAACTTAACAATGTCGCCGATTGAGATCATGCCCACAATCGTTTCTCTGGTAACAATCGGTAGATGCCGGATCCGGTTTTGAGTCATGATTCCCATAATGTAGTCAATGTCGTCATCAGGGATCGCCACAATGATATTAGTACTCATCAACTGCGACACCTTCTTGGTTTTTAACAAATCATAATCGGAGTAAGCCGCGCGCATGATATCCCGTTCCGAGATAATACCGACGATTTTGTTCTCTACGTCTGTCACCAACAATGAACCAATCTTGTTGTCGATCAGTTTCCCCATTGCTTGAAAAACAGGTTCATCCGGACTTACGGTAATGACAGTCTGACCTTTACTTTTCAGTAAATCAGCAACCTTCATTGGGCATTCCTCCTTTGATCCTGATGTTATTATTATTGGACAGATTCGGAAAAATACCTCTCATATTTTCTTAAGTTCATTTTTTCACAATCACACCGCAAATTCAAAAAACCAACCGCCCGAAAAAAATATAAAACAGCAACTAATGATTTTCCAGCCTTAAAATCTCCTTCACTAAAAAATCATAAATATCATTTTGCAAATAATAATAAACTCTGGTTATAACAAATTTAGGGTGTTTAGCATGGGACATAAGATAATCCAGCAGTTGTTTCTGATGGCACAGATTGGGGTAGATAAAATTATCGATGCCGGTAGCCAGCCGGAGCCAGCCAAAGTTAGAGTAATCATCCACAGTTACCACTTTGGAATGCATGGTGTATCCGATAGCAAACTTAACCGGCAACTCATCCGCAACTAATCGGGTCCGTAAGATAAAGGTGCCGTAATAATCACGGTATAATTTAACGGGGTTAGGGCCATGGCGGTTGACCTGGGACTGCTTAGGATGGTCCAATTGGCCGGCATATTTCTGATCTTCCTTGGTGGCAATTAATTGAAAGCCCGTAACCTGAGGTTTGGAGAAATCATACCATTCTTTGGGCCGAACTATGCTATCGGTCAGTTTTAAAATTACGGTTTCAGTCATGGGATTCATCCGCCCGGAAGCATTTGGCGTAATGTTCATTACTACTGTAATAAGTCGGTGGTTCTTCGCGATGACAAATATCCATCACCGCCGGACAACGCGATGCGAAGCAGCAGCCTTTACTGTAGTCGATTGTATTATCCACTTCGCCATGCAGCACCATCCGCTTGCGGCGAAGTTCCGGATTGGGTATGGGAATCGCTGATAACAGCGCTTTTGTGTATGGATGGCCAGGATGGTCAAATAATTCGACGGACGGCGCCGATTCCACAATCTGCCCCAGGTACATGACGGCGATCCGTTGGGAAATATGTTTGACCACTGCCAGATCATGGGCGATAAATAAATAGGCCATCCCCAATTCATTGCGCAGTTCAATCAAGAGGTTGATAATCTGGGCTTGAATCGATACATCCAGAGCCGAGACCGGTTCATCACAGACGACCAGGGCCGGATTGAGGGAGATGGCCCGGGCAATGGCAATCCGCTGTCTTTGGCCGCCGGAAAATTCATGAGGATATCGATAAAGAATCTGAGCTGATAATCCAACCCGTTCGAGCAGCTCTACCACTGCTTCTTTTTTAGCGGCTAAACTTTTCACCAAACCATGTTCGGCAAGTCCTTCACCAACCAGATCCAGCACTACCCGGCGAGGATTTAACGAGGAGTATGGGTCCTGAAAAATAATTTGCATCCGGGTACGGCATTTCAACAACTCATGTTGGCGCATCCCGACAAGCTCGGCATCTTCAAAGACTACCGAGCCGCCGCTGGGTTTGATTAATTGCAAAATGCTCCGTCCGACCGTGGTTTTGCCGCAACCTGACTCACCAACCAAACCCAATGTCTCTCCGGGACGGATGGTGAAACTCACCCGATCTACCGCCCGCACCCATTTATGAACCCGCCCCATGAGACCGGAACGGACTGGGTAATATTTTTTGAGATCGTTGACTCGCAGAAGATAATCCATGGCCTAACTCCTTACCTAACCCCCGTTCCCCCTTCCCTCGGCAGAATATTCTGTTTAATCCGGAGGGAAGGGGGACCTGGTTATAACAATGATGTAAATTGATGTAATCTGAATGTAATATTAAAACACAATAATGCTTCAATGGAATAATTAACTAATTGTATCGCCTTTGGCGACCTTGATAATCCTATTTAAAACGCCTTGAAGATCTGTGCGTATTTGTTCATTTTGAATTCGTAAAATTATTAAACCCTTATTTTATAAAACGCGGTCTCGTGCTTCATCTTTGTCTTTTTGGTATTCATGAATCATTCCATCAACTTCAACCACAAGCCTTGATGAATGGCAATAGAAATCAACAATAAACCCTTCAATCACTTGTTGTCTTCGAAAATGCAAGCCGTTCAGTTGGTTACAGCGTAAATGATCCCATAAAATCTCCTCCGTTTTAGTCATATCGAGCCGAAATTTCTTGGCTATCACCAACTTTTTCGGACTAACATGTTGTTTACGGATAATAGACACCATGTTACACTCCTTGCTTCACACTCCCAAGTATAAAGCTGTTTAAATCCTTCAAACATCTTTACAAGTTTAATACCCAATTTATCAAACCAAGATCTTCAAGACTCCAAGCCCATCCAAAACCAGACAAAGCCAGACAAAGCCAGACAAAGCCCCCCTTCCCTCCAGTTTCCCACTTCCAGTCCAACCGAGGGAAGGGGGAACGGGGGTTAGGTAACGCACTTAGGCCCACAGCCAACACGCAACGGAATGGCCCGCAGATTTCGTCATCAATTCCGGCCTCTGGAGCCTACAAACATCCATCGCTCTCTCACACCTTGGCGCAAAGTAACAACCGTCCGGCAAATGCAACGGATCGGGGATCATTCCCGGTATCGCATAAAGATCTCCGGTATTTAAAGGGTTCGGAATGGAACGCAATAATCCTTCCGTATAAGGATGCATGGGATTCTTAAAAATTTCACCGACTGAGGCTATTTCCACGATCTTGCCGGCATACATCACGGCAACCCGTTGGGCAATCTCGGCTACAATTCCCAGATTATGGGTGATCATTAACAAGGACATATGGTTCTCGGCTTGCAGATCCTGGAGAAGTTCCAAAATCTGGGCCTGGATGGTTACGTCTAAGGCCGTGGTCGGTTCATCGGCGATTACCAATTGGGGCTTACAAATCAACGCCATGGCAATCATCGCCCGTTGCCGCATGCCTCCGGACAGCTCATGCGGATATGCCTCAAATTGGCGGACCGGATTGGGAATACCGACTTTACCTAAAGCCTGGATGATAGCATCTTTCAATGCTTGCTTGGACAAATTGGAATGAATCTTGAGTACTTCACTAATCTGAACACCGATTCGCTGCACCGGATTGAAGCTGGTTAATGGTTCCTGAAAGATGATGCTGATCTCTTGCCCCCGCAGCTTAATCAGATCCGGCAAAGGGATTTTAGTTAAATCTCGTTCCTTCCAGCGAATTTGATCAACAGTGATCCGACCGGGCGGAGTAGGGATTAGTTTCAAAATCGATAATGCGGTTACAGACTTACCGCAACCCGATTCGCCAACCAAACCCAGGGTTTCGCCTTGATCCAACCCAAAAGAAATTCCATCAACCGCTTTGATTACTCCAGCTTCGGTACAAAAGTTTATCGATAGATTTTGTATTTCTAAAATTGGTTGAATCATGTCATCCCCCAAACCTATCCAATATAAATCAATAACCTTTTAATATCTCAAATGTTTGAACCAATAACTAATAACTAATAACTAATAACCAATACCTGTCCTACTCCATCTTGCTATATTCTCTGGGATCAAAAGCATCGCGGATCCCTTCGCCAACGAAGGCAATCAACAATAATACGATAAACAAGGCCAGGGCCGGATATAATGAAAGCCAATAAGAGGAGAGATTGCCCATACCTTGATGCATCAACTCGCCCCAACTGGGTGTAGGCGCCGGCAACCCAAATCCTAAAAAGTCCAAAGCGGATAGTGAGAAAATCGCCCCTATCAAGTCGAAGGGTAAAAATGTAATAATCGGTGTTAAAGCATTGGGGAGGATATGGCGAAACATGATCTTGCGATCCTTCACTCCCATTGCTTTGGCAGCTTCTACAAATTGAGTCTCCCGAAGCTTTAGAAATTCGGAACGGATAAAATAGGAGATCCCTATCCAATCAAATAAGGCAAAGATGATCAATAGAGTTACAAAGCTGGTTCCCAACGAACTTCCGATAATAATCACGATATACAAAAACGGCAATGCCGAAATGATTTCGATCAGGCGCTGCATCGTAATATCAAAAAAGCCGCCCATATAACCCTGGAGGGCGCCCATAATCACTCCAATCACCATACTGACAAAAGTGATGAGCAGGGCGAAACTGAAACTGATCCGGTAACCGTATAATAGACGGGTCAAGATATCGCGGCCCCGGTCATCGGTGCCCAACCAATTCTGCATGGTGGGCGGCGTAGGCGGGTTACCAGGTAACTCCAACAGCGCTTCATTAGGCCCATAGGGAATCGGCGGCAAGACCATAAAATTGTTTTTGTCGCTTTGAAAAGCCGCACTTTGTTTTAGCACTTTGTAATTGGGGACATCGGTGGCGCCGAGTCCGAAATGGTTACCGGCATAAAAATGAACCACCGGAAAATAGAGCTTTCCATGGTATCGGACGATGAGGGGCTGATCATTGGCGAGGAAGTTGGCAAACAAAGACAAAATATAGATGCCAATCAATATCCAAAAAGCAAGATACGCCCGTTTCATCCGTTTAAATTTTTCAAAGCGCCGTAAAGTAATTGGTGAAATACGCAAACTAAGACCACACCTATCTAAAAAATACTTTTTGCCTTGTGTCTCCGTGTCTCTGGATAACTACTGAAATTTAATCCGCGGATCCACCATGACGAGACAAAAATCGGAAATAATCCGTCCCACCAGCACCAACAAACTGGAGATGACAATCAGTCCCAAAGCCACCGGATAATCGCGGTTCACGATGGACTCATAACCGAGTAATCCCATGCCGTCAATGGTAAAAATGGTTTCAATCAACATGGAACCGGAGAGAATAACTCCGATGATCATTCCAATGTTGGTAGCAATCGGAATCAAGGCATTTCGTAAGCCATGCCGGAAAATCGCCTGCTTATAAGTGAGTCCCTTGGCCAAAGCTGTCCGGATATAGTCCTGGTTTAACTGATCCATCAAGGAATTCTTCATTAGCAAGGTCAACGTGGCAAATCCGCCGATGGTATAACAAAGGATCGGTAAAAACATATGATACGCGTAATCCAATACTTTAGCAATCAGCGACAAGTCTTCAAAGTTATCCGAGACGATCCCGCTGATGGGGAAGATGTTCCAAAAACTGCCGCCGCCGAAGAGTACGATTAAAACGATTGCCAGGACAAAGGAAGGAATCGAGTAGCCCAGAAAAATCAGCATACTACTCCAGTGATCAAAAGGTTGGTCGTGGACCAAAGCCTTTTTAATCCCGAGCGGGATACAAACGAGATAGGTAAAAAACATACCTACCAGCCCAAAGGTCAATGAAACCGGAAAACGACTGATAATAACATGCAACACCGGTTCTTCATAAGCGTAGGATGTTCCGAAGTCAAGCCGGATCAATTTGCCCACCCAGTTAAAATAACGCACCAAAACCGGCTTGTCAAAACCGTAATATTTTTTAATATTCTCGATTTCATCCCGGGTCATTGTGGCCTGAATTTTTCCAACACTAAGTCCCGCTTCTCCGTGGACAGCCAGTTTCATTTTTTGAACCGCCTGTTCCACCGGCCCGCCGGGAACCATCTGCATAACCAAAAAGCAGGCAATAGTAATTCCTAAAAGAGTGGGGATGATCAAAAGAATCCGCTTGATAAAATAAGCTCGCATTAATTTTGCTCCCCCAGTTTATTGCTTTACACCGTTATCATAATATACTTCAATTGGTTCCTTTGGTAAGGGCTTCTTTTTAGCTATCGCTTCCCGATAATGTTTCGCCTTAACTGGATCAAACCACCAATAATTAATCACATCACCGTTGCTATACTTGGAAAACACCGTATTAGGCATTCCAAAAATATTTTTATAAAAAATTCTTGTATAATTATCCCACCATAATAAAATATAAGGATACTCATGGTAAATGATTCGATCTATTTTTTTGATAATTTCCATTCGTCCATGGGAATCAAAATTTGTAGGTAAGCTATTAATTAATTGATCCACCTCAACATTTTTATAGCCAGGATAATTAGTGCCACCAATTTCATCAGCATGTTTTGAATACCATAATTGCTCAGGGTCATCAAATAATTGTCCGGTCCAACCAGCAACCGCCACATCAAAACTATATTCTTCCATCTTTTTTTGAAAAGTAGCCCAAGATAATAACTCTAAATTAACCTTTATTCCAACTTGTTTGCAAGATTCGACATATGGAGTTAAATATTTTTCCCAGTTGTCACTATAATGTAAAATGGTAAATTCAAAACGCTTACCAGTTTTATCAATTAAGTAACCATCTTTATCTAAACGGGTAAACCCTGCTTCTTGGAGCAACTCTTTAGCTTTAACCGGATTATAATCAATCATTTGATTAGCATTTTCTTGATTACTATATAAAGACGGCCAATAAGATAATAAAGGTCGGCTTTCGTTATATCTCATTTTTGCGATCAAGGTTTTGCGATCAAATAAATGGCAAAGTGCTTGACGTACCCGAATATCTTTAAATAAAGGTCTCCGCATATTAATAGCCAAGCCTAAAAAACCTTGGGGAGAATAATTGAATATTTTTTGTTTTACAATCCAGTTTTTTTGAAACCGCTCAATATTAGTCTCAGTTACCCAGCGTTTAGGCGTTATTTCATCGTAAATATCAAACTCACCTTTTTTAAAGGCTTCAAAAGCAACATTTTGATCCATTACTTTAAATTTAATCTTCTCAAAATTATACATTCCGCGGTGCTGCGGCAATTGATCAGCCCAATAATTCTTCCTTCTAGTTAAAACAAAATAGCGACCTTCCTTGACTTCGCTCAAAATATACGGTCCACTGCCCGCTGGAAGACTCATATTAAAAGACTTATTAAAATCTTTTCCCTCAAAAAGATGCTTAGGAATAATATTTAGTCCAGCCAATGCTTCCAAGTTTTTAAAATGAATGGTTTTAGCAGTGAACTTAATAGTATATTGATTGATAATTTCGGGTTCTTTGATACGGCCATAATAAAGTCTCATTACAGAGGTTAAATTTTGAGGATTCATAATTACATCATAAGTAAATTTAACGTCTGCTGCAGTAATTGGTTTCCCATCTGCCCACTTCGCTCTGGGATCAATTGTAAAGGTAAAAACCTTTTTATCATCAGATATATTCCAAGTTTTAGCGATAAGCGGTTCGTATTCCAGTGTCACCGGATGAATCTCCAATAAAGTATCATACACTAATCCAAAAACCGCCATAGTATCAGCACTAGCAGTTGTAAACCCATTAAAAGATTTTGGGAATGCAGAGGTATGCAAGTTTAATTGTCCACCCCGGACTGCATGAGGATCACCATAGGGTGTACTTTTGGGTGATTCTGCACGAATGATTATGGTTAAACTAAAAACTATAATTGAGATTAAAATAAATAATCTATTAAATCGTCTCATTGCCATACCTCCCAAATTCCTTACAATCTTTGTCCGTTATTTCGACGTAACTTTCAAAAACCCTGTAAATAAAATATAGGTAAAAAAATCAAGCCCCATTTATTTCAAATGCGGCTTGAGGCAAATACATTCTTCTTTCATATGCGGTAACTTTATTGCGTTGAGTTATTAGGTTGCCTAATCTCTTTACAACGGCTTACTCACGTAGTTTACCCCTCATAAATTCTAACGCCGCTTTGGCATCGTGATCAAGTTGAACCTCATCCTTATTTTGATTGAGTTCGCGCCAAACCCGGATGTCCCTTCCTACTTCTCCACCCATTCTCACAAAAGGCTCCATTACAATTCGGCCCTGGTAGTCTATACCTTTTAAGGCTTTAACAATTTGGTCCCAAGGCATGCGGCCTTTTCCCGGTGTCTTGCGGTTGGTTTCCCCGATATGGAAATGTCCAAGCTTGTCTCCAGCTAAAGTGATCGCTTGACCGAAATCGTCTTCCTCAATATTCATATGAAATGTATCCAGCAATAATTTCAAATTGGGGCTGCCAACCGCCTGGACAAAAGCGACTCCTTCTTCAGCTGTATTGATCAGATATTGTTCAAAACGGTTGACAACTTCGGCGCAATAAATGATTCCGTAATCCTCCGCTATTTTAGTAACTTCCTTAAGGCTTTCAATGCTTCTTTCCAGTTGGGGGCGCTTGTCCACAATCCCCTCATTGAAAACTGCCGGCCATGATGAATAAGTAATTCCGCCAAAAACTTTGCCACCCATGGAATGGATGACATCAAGTGTTTTTTTTGCGCATACAATGCCGTTCTTTCGAATCTGTTCATCCATGGAAGCCATGTCTTTATCATTCGAAAAGCCTACACAATAGGTTAATTCGATCCCTTTATCTTTGGCCCGGTTTTTGATCGCATCCAGTTTTTCTTTGGGAAAATCCACTAAGTACGCCGTTGATATCTCTAAAATATCAAAGCCGAGACTGGCTACCTTATCAATATAGTAAAGAAAATCGGCATCCCAATTTTGTGCCCAATATGCGAAATAAATTCCAACCTTATTCATTTCAAAGCACCTCCCGCCAATAGATTTTTTAATTTTTTACACCGTATTTTAAACAATAAGCCATTCTAAACCAACTTAACGTGAATTGACCCATTCTTGAATAAATTGACCCAATAGACTATTTGCCCAGGCAAACCAGTTTCGGGTGAATTGTTCCGGGTAATCCGGATCAAAGCTTTCATGCATAAGATTGGTTCCCGCCGTTGTAGAAAGCAGCATTTGGATAATCTCCTCTTTCTCTTGAGGATCAGCGGCAGTCATACCCTGGATAATCAGCCCGATATGCCATATATAACCTTGAGGGGTGTGAGGACTGCCGATTCCTTTAGCAAATTTACCTTTAAAAAAGTATGGATTCTCCGGACTCAGCACAAAATTTCTGGTTCTTTGATACAAAGGATCGTCGGCTGTCCGATAACCCAAGTAGGGAATAGATAATAAACTGGGTACATTGGCATCATCCATTAAGTTGTAATTCCCAAATCCGTCGGTTTCATAAGCATAAATCGTTCCAAAGCTCGGGTGTCTATAAATGCCGTATGTTTCAATGCCCAAAATAATTTCTTGCCGTAATTTTTCAGTTTCAGCAGCCAAAACATCATTCTGATAGAAAGTGGCAGCGAATTCGCTGATATGTTTCAGTACAACAACTGCAAAGATATTGGCGGGAATCAAATAGCCATATTGACATGCATCATCGCTGGGACGAAATCCGGACCAGACCATACCTGTAAAATTCGTTCTCGTTCCCCGCCCGTCAAACGGTAATGTATCGGAGGGAAGGATGATATCATCACGCTCAAACGAATAATCTGATCGCGTATCATGATGCTGTTCAATCATCATGGTAGCCACCACTAATTTCATCATCCGTTGGACATCATCATTGAATATACTTTGATCGCCGGTTACCGACCAATAATCATGCAGTAGCTGAACAGGATAACAAAGAGAGTCCAGCTCATATTTTCGCTCCCAAATCCACGGTCCCATCTTTGTTCTGTCCTGCTGATGGCCATGTCCATTGCTTTCCTTATTAAAAGCATTCGCATAAGGATCCAGCAAAATATACTTGACCTGTCGCATTATCAAACCACGGACCATTACCGCCAAGTCTGCATCCCTTGTAGCCAGGTTAATATAAGGCCTAACTTGTGCTGAAGAATCCCTGAGCCACATTGCCGGAATATCTCCGGTGATAACGAAGGTCGTATGGTCTTCAAGTTGTTCAACCGTCGTATCCAGCGTGTTGGAATAGCATTGCTGAAATAAAGGAATCAGCTCCGGCTTGATCTTCCGTAATTTTGATACCGTGTCTTCAACTTGCCGTGAAATCGAAGTATACATTTTTTTCTCTCTCCAATGAATAAATTAAAATTCCAAATTACCGGATTAACCTTTTACTGCACCCGCTGCAATCCCTTTTACGATATGTTTTTGCATCACAATATAAAATATGACGATTGGAATGGTCGAAACCACAAAACCGGTCATAATTAAATTCCATTGTTGATTGTAACTTCCGTAAAAATACTGCTGGGACAAAGGAATTGTCATCGGTCTGGAATTTCCATATACGAGAAAGGCCACCAGAAACTCTCCCCATGCCCATAAGGCATTTAAAACAGCGATTGTTGCGGTGATTGGTTTCATTAATGGAAATACGGCCCAGATAAATATCTGCATTTTGTTACATCCATCAATCTCCGCCGCCTCTTCTATTTCAGGCGACATGGATTTGATGTAATTTCTATACAAAAAAATCGGGACGGGCATTCCCAGGGCCACATAAATAAGAATAAGGCCAAGAGGGTTTCCTGTAAAGTGCAATTGTTTGGCGATTACAATTAAGGCCACCATGTAAACCTGAAACGGCACGAACAGGGTTGTCAAAAAAACGAGCATCACTCCATTGGCAAATTTGCTGTTCCAACGGGCCAGTGAATATCCGGCCAAAGATGAGATAACAATCGTGAGGAGCGTTGTTGCTGTGACAACCGCTACGCTAAATAAAAGCGACGACAGAAAATCATTGTTTGTAAAGATCGTCAGATAGTTTTCGAAATTTAGTTTTTCAGGAAATCCAATGGTTGAAATCATGATTTCTGGTTTTGTTTTAAAGGAATTTAAAATAACGATATAAATCGGCGAAAAAAACAGCAGCGCAAAAAACCATGTCACCAAATTCATCCAGATTTTATGGGCAGACTTCTTATTCTGATTATTAGGCATTTCCACTTATATCCTCGCCTCTCTCGACTTCATAATTCGGGTAAGAACAAGGGTTATCGATGCAATTAAAACAAAGAAAATCGTTGACTCGGCAGTTGCCAGTCCTGTCTGACCACTGCCAAAAGCCGTATTGTATATCTTCAAAACCATCGTCATTGAGGAACCGGCAGGACCACCGGAGGTCATTGTAAATGGTAATTCAAACACTTTAAGATGGGAAGAAATCGACAGAATCAGGCACATTACAATAGTCGGGGATATAAGCGGCAATTTGATTCGGAACAAAATATCTTTTGCGCCGGCACCCTCAATCTGGGCAGCCTCGATCAGATCATCCGAAATACCCTGGAGAGCTGCCAAATAAATAATCATGTAATAACCTGCACAATTCCAAATCGCTGCAATTGCCAAAGCCAATATCACTGTTTCGGAATTGCCAAGAATTGAACCCTGTAAAACGCCTCCAAGATTCAGACGGGAAATAACATCCGGTATGGCATCACTATAGACAAAAGACCATACATAACCGACTATCAGCAGACTCATAATATTCGGAATAAAAAACACTGAACGCAAAAAATTCCTTCCAGCCAGTTTCGTATCTAGCAAGAATGCCAATATCAACGAAAAGATGTTTCCAAAAATCACTGCAATTGCCGAAAATATAAGTGTTGTACTAATCGTTTGAAGGAAACTGCTATCCTGCAATGCTTCGATATAATTCTGCAATCCGATAAAACGATAGGCAGTTCCCATACCGTAAGCATCTGTAAGTGACAACAACAGACTCTGCCCAACGGGTACGATAAAAAACACTGTAAAAAGCACCATTGCCGGTAACAAGAGTAAGAAAAAGAAACAATTTTTACTTATTTTCATGAATTTTTATCCCTTTATAAAAATTAGGCAACTAATTGAAATCACTCTAATTAGGGAATGTATATTCCATAGCAGTCTAAATTCACTATGGAATATACATGAATAAAGGATTTTCAATCAAGCATCAAATTCAGTTGGGGTTCTCTACTTATTGGTTTTTTCAATTTGTTTGGCTTTATCCCATGCTTTATCAAGTTCTGCTGAAAAATGTTCCCAATCAGTTTTATCCAACATGTATTTGGAGAAATCTTCCCAGAGTTTGTCGGTGAAAACGGGGCGTAGCACTCTATCACCATACGGCGTAAATTTCCCGCTGGAAATATATTGATTAATATCGGCAGAGACCGGATCATAATCAACATTAACACCCTTTACTGTAGAGGATACTTTAACCTCTTTCGACCAAATGGTTCCAGCCTCTTGAGAACTCATGAACTCTAAAAACTTCTTGGCTGCTTTAATATGTTTACTGCTCTTGGAAATGGACAATGCGGTATCCGGAAAAACAAGCAATTTGGAATCATTCGGATTGTCTGAAATTGGAAATGCCATCAATCCTATATCCGCAGTGGGACCAATTTGACGAATAGGCTCCAACGCCCATGAACCGTTTCCATAAAATGCTGCTTTACCTTGCGCCAACATTGCATTGGCTTTATCATAGCTGATATTAAAAGAGTTGGGAACATCACTATAACCATATACGTATTGTTTATGCAGATCAAAGGCCAACTTCCATTTTTTATCCGTGGCAATCTTGACCTTGCCGGCATCTCTTTCCTGAGACCACTTAGGATTTTGCCCGAACACAGTCTCTGAGAATAAGGCAATCAACGGCATGTAGGCAACTGACAAATCTTGCGCTCCGGTGGCAAATGCCGGAATCCCTTTTCGCTTCAAAGTTTCGCAGACTGTTTTTAATTCCGAAAGAGTCTTGGGCACTTGAAGTCCATTATTTGCCAATACGGTTTTATTGTAATAAAACCCGATATACCCATTATCGATCGGTATTGCATATATTTGTTTATTGTAGATGGCATTAGCCGCAGAAATGCTATTGGAATTAAGATTTGATAAAAAGCGTTCACCGGAGAGATTTAATAAAAATTTCGGTTCGATCTCTTTCATCCAGGTAATAATATCCGGCATTTCATTGGATGCTGCTCTTACTCTCAGGGTAGTCTTCAATTGATCGGCATTCATAGACTGTAAATCAATGGTAATATTCTTATTCTCGCTTTGAAACTTCTCAATGATCTTTTTAAAAGCTCCCTGACAAGCTTGCTCTTGCTTTAGCGAAAGAAAATGTAAAGTAATCTTCTTTTCGCTCGCGGCGGATGCTAAAACTCCATCCCCAACCGAGGCTAAAACCAACATCGCAAGCAACAAAAACAAAGTAATTCTCTTTCTCATAAATTCTTCTCCTCCCATTTGTTTTTTTATATGTGATGTTCAAAGACTGCTGGCCATTTCAACCATTGAACCACACACATCACTTAAATCCGTAAAGCGGACCATAATTAGCGCAAGCCCTAAAATCCATTCCAACGGAGCTGTCTTCGATACCAAAAGCTTGCCAGGCGCTTGGACGAAACAATTTTTCCTCCGGTACATTGTGCATCGTTACAGGAATTCTGAGCATGGAGGCAAGGGTAATCAAATCACCCCCGATATGTCCGTAACAAAATGAGCCGTGATTGGCCCCCCAGTTATTCATCACCGAATAAACATCCCTAAAGGCCCCTTTTCCAGTAATATTAGGAACAAACCAAGCTGTCGGCCATGCCGGATCAGTCCTTTCATCCAATACCCGACTCACCTTCTCAGGCAAATCAACCGTATACCCTTCCGCAAGCTGCAATACGGGGCCTAATCCTTTTATCAGATTAATTCTTAAAAGAGTAATCGGCATACCGCCCCGTGACAAAAGCCGGCTTGAGAAACCGCCACCCCGGAAGTAACCCTGATGCGCAGGATGCCACGTGATTGCCTGCAAACAACGCTGCATTTCTTCTTCCGTAATCTCCCAAAACGGTTTAAGCGCCGGTTTATCATCAATTTGCTGTTCTCCACAACTATCGAGTGCAACCGAGCCTGAATTTTTCAAATGAATGACGCCGTTTGCCGCAATGCCTTCTAGCTTTACACCTGTCACACGTTGAACGGCATCCGGGCTCCAATAAGTACGGATATCTGCAAACGACTGAGCGGTATGGGTTAAAAGCTGACCAAAAAGCATCGACACACCGTTCAAACTATCGTTTTCAGTCGCAACGATCATTGCTTTTCGAATTCCATTCCAATCAAATGACGAACAAAGTATCGCTTCCGCGAAGTCACCATTGGGCAAATAATCATTCCAGTGACGTTGACCTTGAAACCCGGATACAATAGCGTGATGGCCTAGCGCTTCTTCCGGATACCCCAAATCAGCTAATTTGGAATTTCCGATCATCAGATCACGGATAATAATAGCCATCTTCACGATAAAACGCCAAACCTCTTCTTTTTTTTCCTGGGAAAATTGCACACCGGGCTCGTTATAATCTTTCCCTTCTTTGCAATTTTTTTGGGTCCAAGCGAAAGCTTTCTCATATTCTTCCCGGTCATAAATTTTTAGTTGGATTCTACGATTGATCTCCGTCATGTCCACATATTCATTATGCATTCCAAGATAAGACTCAAAAAAGTTCTCATTCACACTGGAACCTGCAATTCCCATACTGACCGAACCGATAGAAAGATAAGAATGATCGCGCATTTCGGCAACGGTTAATGCGCATCTTCCAAACTGAAGCAATTTCTGTTGTACATCCTCCGGAATACTCGAATCATCCTTATCCTGAACATCCTTTCCATATATACCGAAAACAGGTATCCCTTTCTGGTTGT
>WSSedL1CaDRAFT_10000951_pt1 | contig 18601 bp, 13 predicted proteins | sample WetSurSL1Cattail_FD_9464 | JGI IMG/M metagenome (IMG submission 9464)
TGCCTGAAGAGGTTATTCAATACTTGGATATTAAACCGGCGGGGATTTATGTGGATGCGACCATCGGAGGGGCTGGACATGCTTTACGGATTGCTGCGAAGCTAAATGAAAGCGGCTTTCTGATCGGCATCGATCAGGATCAAGAGGCTATAACGGTTGCCAAGGAACGGTTACAGCAGGTAAAACCAAAGGTGGAACTCATTCATCGAAACTTTGTGAATCTCGCTGCAATATTGAAAGAATTGAAGATAGTAGAGGTTGACGGCATTCTTTTTGATTTGGGAGTCTCTTCGCCTCAACTTGATGAAGAGGAGCGGGGTTTCAGTTATAAATATGACGCTCCCTTGGATATGCGGATGGATCAATCGCAGCCATTCTCAGCGGCTCATCTGGTAAATACAGCATCAGTGGCTGAGTTGACCAAAATATTATGGGAATATGGCGAAGAACGCTGGAGTAAACGCATTGCCCAATTTATCGATAAGGATCGCCGGGATAAGAGGATCGAAACTACCGGTGAGTTGGCGGAGATTATTAAAAAAGCGATTCCTGCCGGGGCCAGAAGAAACGGCCCCCATCCGGCCCGTCGAACATTTCAGGCTTTACGGATCGCAGTAAATCGAGAGTTAGAGGTTTTACAGGGAGTTTTGGATCAGTCGTTGGCAATTTTAAAGCCTGGTGGACGGATAGTGGTTATTTCATTTCATTCTTTAGAGGATCGGATTGTAAAGACCACTTTTAATAAGTGGGCGAAAGGCTGTCAATGTCCCAAAGAGGTTTTGATCTGTCGCTGTGGACAACTACCCAAAGTGCAGGTTGTTACCAAGAAACCGGTTTTGCCATCCAAGGAAGAGATGTTAAAGAACCCGCGGGCTCGAAGTTCCAAACTTCGAACCGCCGAGAAACTGGTCTAGCGATTTAGGAGAGTGCATAACATGATATTGGCAGAGAGGCAGAGAATATCTGAGCAGCTATATAATACGAATCAACCGGCTTTGCAGTCAATGGCGGAGCGCCGGACATTGCTGAAGCCTATTCTGATAGTCAGCGGAACTTTTTTATGTTTAACAGTGGCTAATCTTTGGGTTCAGCTGGCGCTGGTCAAACAGAGCAATGAAACCAAACAATGCCAGATGGCGATTCGGTCCTTGGAAAGGGAGTCGATCAAGCTCCGTATGGAAATGGCTAATTTGGAATCATTTGAAAGGATCCAAACGATTGCTCAAAAGCAATTACATATGAAGATAGCCGGTCCCAATGATTATCGTTGGATCGCCGCTGCTCCCGACCTATATAAAAGTGAATCCCACCCCTATAATTATGTGTCCAAAGTTACTTCTCAAAATACCCATATCTGGGGCAAACTTGCCTCTTGGGTGGAAGGGTTCAGGCAAGCCATGGCACAGTCAATGGATGATTGATGGTTGACTAAAAATGATTAATTTGATTACATCGTTTGAAAGCCCAGTAAAACGTTCGCTAAATAACTACCTATCGTTATGAACGCTTTTCCCAAGTATAGCGTTTTTTCATTTATGAATTATTTAGAAAACGCTATACTAGTTATCTTAGGCTTTCATGACCATTAGTATTAATGTTTATTAAATGTCAACAGCAATTGCATCCTTTAACTCCCGTAAATTCCTCGATTTTATACTTTTTTGACAGGTTTTCTATAATTTAATAACAGCTGATTTTTTTTATTCGTTCTCTATTTATTCTCTGTGGAGGAGAAACCGTGAGTTATAGTGAGATTCTTTCAAAAAAAAGAGTAGCCATTCTACTCTTTGCTGCCATAATTTTATTTGGGTGTCTAATCTTAAGAGTATTATACCTACAGGTTTTCATGGCCGGTTGGCTCAGAAAATCGGCGGAGGAGCAAAGGTTTCACGCCTTGACGGTTTTGCCGCGCCGCGGCACGATTTATGATCGACTCGGTAATGAGCTGGCTATTAGTGTAGACGGCGATTCGATATATGCGATTCCGGCCGAAGTCGGTTTTGAACATTCGGGCATAAGTCGTGGAATGACCGAAAATGAGAAACGAATCAGAGCGGATCAAGAAAAAACCGAGATTGCGAATATTATAGCCGATATATTGACGATGGACCCGTTGCGGGTCAAGAAGCTCATTGATTCAGGGGTCTCTTTTGCTTGGATTAAACGGAAAGCCTCTATTGAAGAAGTCGATAAATTAAGACGACGGATTAATGATAAAAATAACCCGATTCACGGGATTGAAGTAGCTCAAAAAGCGCAGCGCTTTTATCCTCAAGCGTCTCTTGCCAGCCAGATCTTGGGAATCGCCGGAATTGACAACCAGGGTTTAGAAGGCTTGGAAAAACAATATGACCCTTATTTGCAGGGAGTGCCCGGCAGCGACCAAGCGGAATTTGATACTACAGGACATCATATTCCCCAAGGCGACCGCCGATATTTGCCGCCGGTTGACGGTGATTCATTATTTTTAACAATTGATCAGAATATGCAATATATTGTGGAACGGGAATTAGATAAGGCGATTATTGATACAAAATGTAAAAGAGCGATGGCCGTGATAGTCGATCCCCAAACCGGAGAGATTTTAGCCGCAGCTTGTCGGCCCAGTTATGATCCAAACCATTTTAGTAATTATCCTGAGGAGAACCGGCGTAATCCCATTTTTACCGATATGTATGAACCGGGTTCAACTTTTAAAGTATTCACCACGGTTGCTGCTTTAGAAGAGGGGCAGGTCACCCCGGAATCAAAGTTTTTTGATCCCGGATACTTAATAGTGGACGACCGGCGGATAAAATGTTGGAAAGCCGGAGGACATGGCAGTCAAACTTTTGTGGAGGCTTTGGAAAATTCCTGTAATCCGGTTTTTGCAACTATCGCTTTACGGTTAACCAAAGAAACTTTTTATAAATACATCAAAGAATTTGGCTTTGGCAGTCCGACTGGAGTCGACTTCCCGGGCGAATCCGGCGGAAGGTTACAAAAATTAGACAAGGTAAAAAATGTTGAATTAGCGAATATCGGGTTCGGCCAGGGCCTTTCGGTGACTCCGATCCAACTGGCGATGGGCGTTGCGGCAGTTGCTAACGGAGGTTATCTTTTAAAACCGCAAATTGTGAAAGAGATTGTTTCAGCAAATGGCAAAGTCAAACATAAATTTGAGCGACAGCTGGTAAGACAGGTAATATCGGCTAAAACAGCAACCTTAATGAATCAATTATTGCTGCAGGTGGTTACGAACGGTTCCGGAATCAGAGCGTACCTTGAAGGTTTCCGGGTGGCGGGTAAAACGGCTACTGCGCAGAAAGTAGTCGCTGGGGAACGGGGTTATAGCAATAGCAAGGTTATTTCTTCTTTTGTCGGCTATGCTCCGGTTGAGCATCCGCAGATTTTAGCCTTGGTGATACTGGATGAACCGGGTGTCCCGGTTCGCTTTGGGGGAGTTATAGCGGCGCCGGTGATCGGCAATATTTTTAAGGATGCCTTGCGTTATCTGGGAGTTAAGCCGCGTTATGAAGCAGAAGTNGNTNNNAAGCAANNTCCAGTGAAGAAGTGATTGTGCCTAATGTTCGAAATTTACCGATTACCGAAGCGGAGGGCATTCTGCAGAAAAAGCAGATCAGCTATCGTTTGCTCGGGAAGGGAAGTTATGTTTTTGATCAGATGCCGAAAGCTGGCGCCAGGATTAATCGCAATAGCAAAGTAATTCTTTATTTTGATCCCAAAGAGCAGTATCAATATAAAACACGAGGCTCACAATTGGTTTTACCTAATTTCCAAGGTTTGTCCATACGGAAAGTAAACGAATTATTGATAGATATGGGCTTGAAGCTTGAGGCCAAAGGCACTGGAATCGCGGCTGGGCAAGAACCGCCACCGGGAACGGTGCTTGCTCATGGGGCAAGTGTTAAAGTCTTCTTTACGCCGAAGACCGATGATTTACCTTAAACCTCGATCCGGCAAGTACATTGCAATTCTTCTGAAAAGGCGCAGAAAAATTGGCCGGATCGGGTTCTCGACATGAATCCGGCAAGTTGTTAATTAAAGCGTTTTTGAAAGTTACTTGCCGGATTCATGTTAAATTCCATAATTAGGATAGAAATGTTGTTTTTGATACAAAATATTAATATAAATGGCAGGCTTTCCTTTTAAAGAGAGCAGGATTGTCTATGATGCCAGCGAATAAACTTTGAAGCACAAACATAGCAGCAGAAAACGAGGATAAACACGGTGAAATTATCAGAGTTAATTGGAAATGTCACAATTGAAAAAGCTTTAGGCAGTTTGGAATTGGAAATTACAGGCATTACCCAAGATTCACGCGATGTTAAGACCGGAGATTTGTTTATTTGTATTAAAGGTGCTCGCTATGACGGGCATCTATTCATAAAGCAAGCCGCAGAGATGGGAGCAGTAGCCGCATTAGTTGAAGACTTGCCTAGTGAAACATTCGGATTAACAATCATTAAAGTGCCGTCTGTGGTCCAAATCCTCAAAGAAGTGGCCGGTATCTTTTATGGCTATCCGGATCGTAAATTGAAATTAATCGGAATTGTAGGGACCAATGGGAAAACAACCACCACTTATTTAATGAAAAGCATTTTGGAAGCGGCCGGATTAAAGGTGGGATTGATCGGTACCATCGGCAATCTAGTCGCGGAACAAAAGCTTGAAACCCATAATACTACTCCCGGAGTGCTGGAGTTACAAAGACTGTTCGCCCAGATGGTGCAAGCCGGGGTAGAATATGTAGTGATGGAGGTATCCTCCCATTCCATCGCTCAGGGGAGAGTTGCCGGACTGGCTTTTCGTTATGGGATTTTTACCAATATCACGCAAGACCATCTGGACTATCATGGTACCTTTGAAGAGTACCTACGGGTGAAAACCAAGTTTTTTGTAGATTTACCCAATACATCATGGGCGGCGATTAATTCCGATGATCCGCGGTCGAATTATATCATTGATCGTACGGTGGCTAAGGTGATGACCTACGGTATTGAAAAACAATCAACAGTCAAAGCGGAGGGAATTCAACTGGCTCCAACCGGAGCCAGCTATACTGCCGTCACCCCTTTGGGAAAGATAAAACTGGACTTGAAATTAACCGGATTTTTTAACGTTTATAATAGTTTAAGTTGTTTAACCGCCGCACTGAGTATGGGGATCGCTCCTGATACCATAAAACTCGGCCTGGAAACGGTTACCGGTGTGCCGGGAAGATTTCAATTAGTACCGGGAACAGTCAAATTTGGCGTGATTGTCGATTATGCCCATACCCCGGATGGTTTGGAGAACATCTTAAAAACGGGTCGCGGTTTATCACCACGCCGGTTATTGCTGGTCTTCGGATGCGGTGGGGATCGTGACCGTACCAAACGGCCGATTATGGGGGCAATTGCCGCCAAAATGGCTGATTTTACGATTATTACTTCCGATAACCCCCGTTCCGAGGAACCCGGTCAAATTATTCGTGAAATTGAAGTGGGTTTCAAGCAAAGTTCGGTATCAGCCCAATACATTATGGAAGTTGATCGGGCCAGCGCCATTAAAAAAATCATTACTATGGCTGAGCCGGGCGACTTGGTACTGATTGCCGGCAAAGGTCATGAAACGTATCAAATTTTTGCCGACCATACCATCCATTTTGACGACCGGGAAGTTGCCGCCAAAGTATTAAAGGAGATTAATAACCATGGCTGAATATACTTTGGCAGAGCTTATAGCCGTCACGGGCGGAGTATTGCTTCAAAACGGGACCCAACCAGTCTTTACCGGCGTCTCCACAGATTCCCGCCAGGTCCAGCCGGGCGAATTATTTATCGCATTAAAGGGAGAACATTTCAACGGACATGATTTTCTACGTAAGGCAGCCAGTCGGGGAGCTACTGCTTTAATTATTATGGATGAGCTACCGATTCCCGCCGGTCCTTTTGTGATTAAAGTATCCGATACTCTTAAAGCGCTGGGTGATCTGGCGCGTTTTCACCGCCGCCGTTTCGGGGTTCCGGTAATCGGTATCACCGGCAGTAACGGTAAAACCACTACCAAAGATTTGCTTGCTTCAATTCTTCAGCAAGAATTTTCCCTGGTAAAAACTGAGGCTAACTTCAATAATGAAATCGGTTTGCCTTTGACGTTATTTAAGATGAACCGCCAGACCCAGGCGGTTGTGGTTGAGATGGGTATGAGAGGCCTTGGGCAGATAAGTAATTTGGCTGGGATTGCAGAACCGAATTTCGGAATCGTTACCAATGTCGGATTGACTCATCTGGAGCTATTGGGAAGTCAGCATAATATTGCCCGTGCAAAAGCGGAATTGGTTCAATCCTTGCCCGAAAATGGACTGGCCATATTAAATGGTGATGACCCCCTGGTGCGGGAGATGGCCTCCGTTACCAATGCCAGAGTGGTATTGTACGGTATTGAGGGGTCCGATTTACACTACCGGGCCGGAGAGATTGAAATGAATGAATCGGGTTCTCAATTTACAGTCTTTTTTCAAAATACCTGTTTGAAGCTGGCCCTACCTATCCCTGGTCGGCACAATATTTTAAATGCGCTCGGCGCAATCGCAGTCGCTAAAGAGCTGGGTGTTTTAAGCCAAGCGATTCAAAGAGGATTGGCTGAACCGATACTTACCGGTAAACGTTTAAACTTTATTGAAAAGAATGGCTACCATCTAATTGATGACACGTATAACGCCAGCCCGACTTCAGTAAAGGCCGCCATTGATGTTTTGGTTGCGGCCGGAGTCCGGCAACGGAAGATAGCGGTCTTGGCCGATATGCTGGAATTGGGACCAACCACACTTGCGCTCCATCATGAGCTGGGTGTTTATGCAGCCAAATCTGGAGTGGATAGCCTTTTTGCCTTTGGAGATTTGGCCCAGGAGTATGCAAGGGGTATGAATGAGACGACTCATGGCGCTGAATATTTTTCAAATAAACAAGCTTTAATTGACAGGCTAAAAGCGTATATTAAACCGGGTGATTTTATCCTTATCAAAGGTTCCCGGGGTATGAAGATGGAAGAGATCGTGAATGCTTTAGCCACGGAGGAGGTCCATTTTTAATGACTTTACTACTGAAACTATTATTCGCAGCACTCGTTTCATTCATTATTGCACTCGTGTTCGGACCTTTTACTATTAAGATGCTGCATCGGTTCAAATTTGGCCAAAGTATCCGTAGCGACGGGCCTCAAAGCCATTTGAAAAAGGCCGGGACTCCGACCATGGGTGGAATTCTGATCTTATTCTCGCTGGTGATCGGATTATTGATAGTACGAGCTTCTTCGCCGGTGATCTTATGGTTGCTCTTTCTGACTCTCAGTTTCGGTCTGATTGGACTATTGGATGATATGATCATCATTATTACCAAGAAGTCTTTGGGTCTCACAGCCCGGCAAAAGTTATTGGGCCAAATTCTTTTCGCCAGTTTAGCGGTATTATTTATGATTCATTATCAACTTCCTACTGCGCAACAGATACCGTTTACCAATCTAAAGCTGACTTTTCCTGCCGGCGGATTTGGAAATCCGATCTTTTTTTTGTATGCGGTTTTTGTTATTGTCGCTTTTTCGAATGCGGTCAATCTTACCGATGGCTTGGACGGACTCGCGGGAGGAACCACAGCGATCGCCGCATTGTTCTTAGGTGTTTTGGCTTTATTTCAACGTCAACCGCAATTGGCGGTGTTTGCTTTTGCTTTAGCTGGAGCATGTATCGGCTTTGTCTGGTTTAATGGTCCGCCGGCTCAGGTTTTTATGGGGGACACCGGTTCCTTGGCTCTGGGCGCCGCATTGGCGGGAATAGCCATCTTTAGCCAGATGAGCCTGTTCTTTGTGATTATTGGAGGTATTTTTGTAGCCGAGGTGTTATCGGTAACCATTCAAGTAACTTCCTTTAAAACCACCGGTAAAAGGGTTTTTCGCATGAGTCCGCTGCATCATCATTTTGAACTGGGCGGTATGGTGGAACCCAAAATCATGATCCGTTTTTGGATAATCGGGATAGTTCTGGGAGTTATCGGCATTTTGGGATATTTGGTCAGATAAATGTAAGTATGAGTGGAGGTTCTGCAGTTGAAACGTAATCCTCCTGATCTGTTTCTGTTCGCGGTCGTGTTAGCCTTGTTGGTACTCGGCTTAATCATTGTGACCAGCGCCAGTGCTCCGGAATCATTAAGCGATACTGGTGGGGCCAGTGTATTTCATTATGGCTTTCGGCAATTGATCTTCGCTTGTCTAGGCCTGATTTTGATGCTGGTAATGATGAAATTTCCTTACCAATATTTAAAGCGTTTTACAATTCCGGTCGCTGTGAGTTCAATCATTTTTTTGATTATCGTTTTGGTCTTTGAAGCAAAAAAAGGTTCTCATCGTTGGATCGATTTCGGTTTTTTCAGTTTTCAAGCTTCGGATTACGCGAAATTGGCTGTGATTATGTTTATGGCCCATTATTTAACCGAAATTAAAAACGGCGTTCATAATTTTATCATCGGAGTCTTAATCCCGCTCGCTTGTGTTTCGGTGATTTGTTTACTGATTATGATGGAACCGGATCTGGGAACCACGATTGTGATTTTTGCTACTTTTATGATGATGTTGTTCGCGGGCGGCGCCAGAATTCGTCATTTAACTTTTTTGAGTTTGATTGGATTAAGTGCGGGCACAGTAATGGCGATGAGCGCCGATTACCGTTTTAAACGCCTGGTAGCATTTTTAAACCCCTGGAAAGACCCGCAGGGAGATGGCTGGCAAATTATCCAATCTCTATATGCATTGGGATCCGGTGGACCCTTCGGCGCCGGGCTCGGCATGGGCCGTCAAAAATTTCATTATTTACCGGAGGCGCATACCGATTATATTTTTTCGATTTTAGGGGAAGAACTGGGCTTATTGGGAACGACGACGGTACTGGTGCTATTTTTCTTTCTGGCTTGGCGTGGTTACAAAGTCGCCATTTCTTGTCAGGATAATTATGGCCGGATGCTAGCCACCGGTATTACTTCGTTCTTAGTCTTTCAAGCGCTTTTGAATATCGGAGTGGTTACCTCATCGATCCCAGTGACCGGAATTACTTTGCCTTTCTTAAGCTATGGCGGTTCTTCTTTAATTGTGAGTTTATTCAGTATCGGAATTTTATTGAATATTTCTAAGAATACAAACTAGAAACGAGGTTTTACTTCATGCGTGTAATTTTAGCCGGTGGCGGCACCGGCGGACATATTTATCCGGCTGTAACAATCGCCCGGGAACTCAAACGTCGCGACTCCGGGATCGAGATTTTGTTTGTCGGCGGCAAAAGAGGACTTGAGTCCGACATCATACCCAAGGAAGGTTTTCGGCTAGTAACCTTAAACCTGTCAGGGATACCCCGTAAGATAAGTCCTAAGGTGTTTACTGCTTTATGGTTGGCAGCGAAGGGACTGGGAGATACTTTCAAGATTATCCGGGAATTTAAACCGGATTTGGTCATCGGCACCGGGGGTTATGTTTGTGGTCCAATGGTAATGGCTGCCGCTTTAAAAGGGATCCCTACCGCCATTCAAGAACAGAATGCCTTTCCGGGTTTGACCAACCGGATCTTGAGCCATTTTGTGAAACATATTTTTCTAGCTTATCCCGAAGCCGGTAGGTATTTTCCAGCCAAAAAGATCAGTACTTCCGGTAATCCAATTCGTTCCGAGGAGTTTAATACGTCAGATCGGGCGATCGCCGAGCGAAATATCGGACTTAAACCGGGTCAGCTTAATTTATTGGTATTTGGGGGAAGCCAGAGCGCCCAGCGGATTAACCTAGCCTTGTTACCAATCGTCAAAAAATTGTTGGAAAACTACCCAAAATTGCAAATTATAATGATGACTGGTGCGAAAGAATACGATAATATTAGTAATACCGTAAAATCCTTGGACTTAACCCAGGCGCTAGTTGAAAGAATAAAGTTAGTAGCATATTTTTATAAAATAGCAGACGCTTATAAGGTTTCGGATATCGTTTTAGCCAGAGCGGGAGCAATTTCTTTAGCTGAAATCACTTGTTTTGGAATTCCGGCATTATTAGTCCCTTATCCTTATGCCACCAATAATCACCAGGTGTTTAACGCCCGGGTTCTTGAGCATAGCGGGGCGGCTCAAGTTATTTTGGAAGGGGATCTCTCCCCGGAGAATCTATATCTGAACGTAAGCCGGATGTTGGGTGATGAATCGTTACGCCGAAAGATGACCCAAGCCAGTATCGCCATTAGTAAACCCCAAGCTGTTCAGGTAATTGTCGATGAGTTGTTGAAGTTAAGATAGGATGCGGGACAAGCCGGATCTTAGCAATGTCACACCATTTACTGTCGCAGAATATGATGGCTATTGCTCTATTAATATTAGGAGGCTGTAAGTAGAAATGATGGAAACACTCGTACCGGCAGACACAAAAACCGTTGAACGTTTAGAAATTATTGGCGGGAGAAAACTTTACGGTTCCGTAAAGGTAAGCGGTGCAAAAAATGCAGTTCTTAAATTGATGGCAGCCTCGCTTTTAACAAATAATCATTGTATTATCCGGAATGTTCCGCGGATTACCGATGTGGAGATTATGATTGGTGTATTACGGGCCTTGGGTGCGGATGTGAGTTGGGAAGATCAGACGACTATCGCGATACGTCCGATCAAGGATTTGGGATTCTCAGCTCCGGATGATTTAGTCCGTGAAATGCGCGCTTCGGTCCAGGTGATGGGTCCTTTGTTAACCCGGGTCGGACGGGTTAAGTTATTCCAACCGGGTGGCTGTAATATCGGGCAACGCCCAATTGATTTGCATCTTAAAGGATTCCGGGCTTTGGGCGCCGAGGTAGTTGAAGAGCACGGTTATGTTTATGCCGAGGCCAAAAAGTTGAAAGGGACTGAAATACACCTGGATTTTCCGAGTGTGGGTGCGACGGAGAATATTATGGCTGCGGCGATATTGGCGGAAGGAACCACCATCATTCGCAATTCGGCCAAAGAACCGGAGATCATTGAGGAACAAAATTTTTACAACCGCCTGGGCGCCAAGATCAGAGGCGCCGGGACCGATACAATTAAGATCGAAGGAGTAAGCCGATTAAATGAACGGGAAATTGATTATATGGTGATTCCTGATCGGATCGAGGCGGGGACTTTTGTTGTGGCTGCGGCGATTACCGGTGGGGATGTCACAGTGGAAGATGTGATACCTGAACATTTAGAGGCTTTGACTTCCAAGTTACGAGAGGTTGGAGTGACAATTGAAATCGGAGAAGAACAGATCCGGATTCAAAATGAACATAAGTTAAAGGGAGTCGATGTCACGGTCTTGCCCTACCCCGGATTTCCAACCGATCTGCAACCGCAAATTACCGCACTGCTTTCCATTGCTGAAGGGACTAGTGTGATTACGGAAAATGTATTCGGAGGCCGTTTCAGTTATGTTGATGAATTGATCCGCATGGGCGCTGTCATCCGAGTGGAGAGCCGCAGCGCAATCGTAAAAGGTATCCGTTCTTTGAGCGGGGCTTCGGTATATGCTCCCGACTTACGGGCCGGCGCCGCCTTAGTTATCGCCGGATTGGCTGCCGAAGGCAAGACCCATCTCGAAGGGCTCCAATATTTGGACCGCGGTTATGAAAAAATCGAATCTAAGCTCGCCGGAGTTGGAGCGGAGATCAAAAGAGTCGGCTAATATTCCATCGGGATCGAGAATTAGCAGCATAAAATTTGATATTTTCACGAGAGATAGGCAAAAGAATGCCTATCTTTAAAATTTTTTACGGCCATTGGACAATGGGTTTTATTACCGGGTCCTAACCTCTTGGGTACTTATGGTAATATGGCTGCTCAGCTGATCTTTAGATGGAATTTGTTATTGTCACCGAAAAGTAAAATCTGTTATAATAAAGAAAATTTAGACAAACTTTGGAGGAGTATCTATGCTCTCTGATATCGAAATTGCCCAATCATCGCCGATGATCCCCATTCAACAAATTGCGGAGCGCGGCGGAATCCCCGAACAATATTTGGAGTTCTACGGAAAATATAAAGCCAAAGTAAACCTAAAGCTTTATGATGAGCTCAAAGGGAATCAGGACGGAAAATTAATTTATGTAACGGCTATTACACCGACTCCGGCGGGCGAAGGGAAAACTTGTACCGCGATCGGACTCGGTCAGGCCCTTGGTAAGGTCGGAAAACGCGTGATGCTTTGTTTACGGGAACCTTCTTTGGGTCCGGTATTTGGCGTAAAGGGCGGGGCAACTGGTGGAGGTTACTCCCAAGTTATGCCGATGGATGAGATCAATTTACATTTTACCGGAGATATTCATGCCATAACCACGGCACATAATTTATTGGCAGCCCTTGTTGATAATCACATTGTTCACGGCAATGAATTGGGAATCGATCTCAAACGGGTAGTCTGGCGGCGGGTAATGGATATCTCCGACCGGGAGCTTCGGAATATCATTATCGGTCTTGGTGGTAAAGGTGACGGGATTACTCATGAAAGCGGCTTCGATATTACCGTAGCCTCTGAAATTATGGCTATTATTTGTTTAACCAGTGGTTTGGCGGATTTGAAAGAGCGTCTGGGAAAAATCGTGGTGGCTTATAATACCAAGGGTGAACCGGTTTTGGCAAAGGGTCTAAAAGCCGTCGGGGCGTTGGCATTGCTTTTGAAAGACGCCTTGAATCCCAATTTGGTGCAAACCCTGGAGGGCCAACCGGCATTTATTCATGGCGGTCCTTTTGCCAATATTGCTCATGGGAATAATAGCATTATTGCAACACGTATGGCTCTGAAATTGGCCGATTATGTAGTAACCGAGGGAGGATTCGCCTCTGATTTGGGAGCGGAGAAATTCTTCGACATTGTGAGCCGGACCGCGGAAGTTAAACCAGCGGTTGCAGTTTTGGTAGCTTCAGTGCGGGCGCTTAAATTTCACGGTGGAGCAGCGAAAGAGGATCTGAACCGCGAAGACATTACGGCTTTGGAAAAAGGCTTGCCCAATTTAGAACAGCATCTACGAAATTTGCAGGAAAACTACGGATTACCAGTAGTGGTGGCGATTAACCGTTTTCCCACCGATAGCAATGGCGAATTAGAATTTTTATTGGAACATTGCCGTAGATTAAAAGTTAAGGCAGCTATTTCCGAAGTTGTGGCCAAGGGTAGTGCCGGCGGCGGGCAACTGGTGGAACAGGTTTTGGCTGCGCTGCAAGAACCGAATACCTTCGCACCGCTTTATGAATTAGAACTTCCCTTAAAGGAAAAAATCGCGGTCATCGCCCAAAAAGTATACGGCGCATTCGGCGTCAATTACACCAAAGAAGCGGAACAAACTTTAAAAAACTTTGTCCGGTTTGGATTTGACAAATTACCGGTTTGTATCGCCAAAACCCAGATGTCCCTTTCGGATGATCCGGCGCTAAAAGGCGCCCCTACCGGTTGGAGCCTGACTATCCGGGAACTTCGGATATCGGCCGGTGCCGGTTTCGTGGTAGCGATTGCCGGTAGTATGTTAACAATGCCGGGTTTGCCGAAGGTTCCGGCTGCAGAAGGAATTGATGTATTTGAAGACGGGAAGATCGTGGGGCTGTTTTAGGTGACCCTTTTAACCCCGTTATGCGGGGCTTTTTTGAGGGCTAAATCGGCTGCCGTCCGGCAACCTGGAGCGGAAATAATTTATTTTAATCCGAGATAATCGATGATGGGATCTTTTTTTAATAACCGGCTAAGTTCGGTGGCGTCGTTAATCCTTTCCGCAATAGCGATCCCGCCTGTGCCAACATCCTGGGGCTGGTGAAAATCGGATCCTGAGACCATTTTCAGCCGGTGTTCGGCCGCATATTGATAGGCCAAATGGTTTCGGGAATCATGGCGGGGATTGCCGTTAAAGACTTCCACACCTTGGATGAGCAAGGGGTCAGCGGGGACTATGCCGGCCCTGAATGGGTGGGCCTGGTAGATGAGGATATCGGTATCCGCAAGTTGCTTAGAAAAGTGATTCAGGCCTAAAGAATAAAGTTTCGGGTGCTTATAGAGAAAGTCTGTATCAAGTCCGTATATCAGGTAGTCATTAAAGTTCTCCGGAAAACGGAACTCCGCTCCGAGCAAGACGTAAAGTCCGATTTTACTTCCTTCTTCGGCCGCTTCCCGATAACCATGGAGAAATCGATCTATTTTTTGGGTCCAGGTCAAGCCGGTTAGGCTTTCGAAAAACCCATCGTAAAAATGATCAGTGATTACAATTCCGTGATAGCCGGCTTCATGATACATCCTTACAACTTTGCGAGCTTTTACTCTTCCACAAGGGCTAACCTCTCCTGTATGTACATGCATGTCGATACAATATTGATTCATAGCTGCTCCTTATCAAATCGGATTATATCGTCATAATACTCCAGTGTCAATATCGAGCATAACTTATTTCGATGTAAACAGGACATTTCAATTTTGTGTAAATAAAGGATATTTTGATCTTAACAAGAAATTTTTATAAATATTTATGTTGCTTCAGATGATTCTTGGGGGGCATGCCAATGTTTACTCTATCGTATTGGTTGGTTTTTTTAGCGGCTGCGGTGGCAATTTCGATTTCGCCCGGGCCGGATTTGATTTACATTATAACCAGAGTGGTCAGTTATGGTAAAAAATATGGTTTTCTCTCGTCACTAGGGGTCGCCAGCGGAGCGTTGTTTCATATTGCTTTGGTGGCATTCGGCTTAGCGGCGATTTTTGCAGCTTCTCAGCTGGCGTTTACCATCGTAAAAATCGCGGGAGCTGTTTATCTGTTATATTTAGGAGTGCGGGCCATCTTTTTTAGCAGCAAGAATTCCGTTTCTTTTAATGACATATCCAAGAAACCGGTATCCGGCTGGGCAGTTTACAAGCAAGGCATTTTGGTCGATATTCTCAACCCCAAGGCAGCGATTTTTTTTATGGCGTTTTTGCCCCAATTTACCCGGCCGGGAATGGGTCCTTTTGCCTTACAAATTATTTTGCTGGGAATTGCGGTGCTAATCGTGGGGATGATCGTTGAAGGATGCATTATTTTGGCGGCCAGCAAAGCAGCCTCAATCTTGGTGAGAAAAAAGGCGGTGGCTGTGTGGCTGGACCGGGTGATGGGGTCGGTATTGATTGGGCTGGGGATCAGTTTGGTGTGTTCTTCGTACCGGGAATAAGTATTTCTTTAAAATCCCCAATCTGATATAATGAAACAAATTTAATGTAACTTCCGAGGTGACCCAAGTGAAAGTCGAAACCATTGCCATCTTAGATTGCGGCGGCCAATATACCAAGGTAATTGATAGAAAAGTCCGTGAAATGTCGGTTAAATCCGAAATTTTTTCAGTTAATACCCCGGCGGAGCAATTACGCGATTTCCAAGCAATTATTCTTTCGGGCGGGCCGGCCAGTGTCTGGAGTGAACAGGCGCTCCGTTATGACCCGGCTATTTTTGAATTGAATCTGCCGGTGCTCGGTATTTGTTATGGAATGCAATTGATTAATCAGCACTTCGGCGGCAAAGTGATACCTGGACATACCACTGAGTATGGGGAGACCGTCATTGACATTAAACCCGATTGCTCGTTGTTTGCGGGCCTTGCTTCCAAACAACAGGTGCTGATGAGCCATGGGGACTCAGTGGTGAAGCTGGCCAACGGCTTTGAAGTAGCGGCAACCTCCGGTGATGTATATGCGGCGATTTATGATCCGGGGCGGAAGATCTACGGGGTGCAGTTTCACCCGGAAGTGGATTTAACCGTTAACGGCAAGCAGATGTTGCACAATTTTCTAATGAAGATTTGCGGCTTAAGCGGCAATTACCGTTTGGATGACCGTATCGCTACCGCGATTGCCAAAATTAAAGAAAAGGTCAAGGACGAGAAGATTTTGGTCCTGGTGAGCGGCGGGGTTGATTCGGCGGTCAGTGCGGCTTTACTGGTGAAAGCCTTGAACCCCGATAATGTTTATGCGATTCATATTGATCACGGTTTGATGCGCAAGAATGAAAGTGACTTGGTTTGCGAAAATTTAAAAGAATTGGGTCTCAAGAATCTGATCCGTGAAAATGCCGAATCAACTTTTTTCAATAGTGTGATTCAGGTAGGCGATAAGGAAATCGGGCCCCTAACCAAGCTCGTTGATCCTGAACTAAAACGGAATTTGATTGGTGAGGTCTTTATTAAAGTGGTGCGGGAAGCCGCCGAAAGTCTTCATTTGGACTTCGATAAAACCTTTTGGGCTCAGGGGACCTTACGCCCGGATCTAATCGAAAGCGGTAATCCGGATGTCAGTAGTCACGCCCATAAAATCAAAACTCATCATAATGATGTGGATATTGTTCGCAGGGCTCGGGAAAAAGGGTTGGTGGTGGAGACTAATTGGGATTGGCACAAGGATGAAGTACGGCAGGTTGCACGGGCTTTGGGTATTTCCGAGAGCATTGCCTCAAGGCAACCATTTCCCGGCCCGGGGTTGGCCGTTCGTTTGATGTGCAATGACGGCTCCAATGTGATCACCCCTGAACAGACGGGAAAATTCGAGCAACTGATGCAAAAAATCGGGGCCGGTTATAATGGGCAAGTGGTCCCGCTTCACACCGTCGGGGTTCAAGGGGATTGCCGCAGCTTTCGATATTTGGCCATCGCCTCAGGACAGGGAATGGATTTGGATTGGGATAAATTATATTATCTCGGTAAAACACTGCCTAACCAAGTGGATTTTATTAACCGGGTGGCTTATGTGCTCAATAAAAAACAATTGACTGCTCCCATCCATACTTACCCCATGTATATCAACCGTGAGAATGTTGAGCTGCTCCAGGAAGTGGATGATTTAGTCGTTACGAGGTTGAATCAGAAACCGATTAGCCAGGTTTTTGCAGTGCTTTTGCCCCTTGGTGTCACCAAAAAATATTCGGTAGCGATCCGGACCATTATCACCAATGATTTTATGACTGGACGGCCTGCATTTATCGGAGGCGACATTACCAAGGAACTGGTTACCGGGCTCATTGCCGAGATAGAAAGCAGTCTACCCGAAATTGATCTGATATTGTATGATGTAACGAGTAAACCGCCGGCAACCGTTGAGTGGCAGTAATAGCCGTTTGTTTCAATAGCTGAATATATTTGGTTGGACCAATTGAGCCCGGGAATAATGCCCGGGCTTTTTAATTAAGATAATCTGAAATTTATAATTAAATTAAAGTTTTGAGTATGGTTAGCCGATTTTAGTAATATCGTTAGCTAGTAAAACGTTCACCAAATAACTACCCATCGTTATGAACGTTTTTCCCAAGGATAGCGTTTTTTCATTTATGATTTATTTAGAAAACGCTATACTAGGTGTAGCAGCAGGAAAATGAAAATTAATAAGGAATATAAATAATAATCAGTAATTAATAATTAATAATACGGTCCATATTCCGGAGCGTATTGCGGAACGCATAAGCCGGATATCTCCTCAATTCGAAAGGGATAAAGCGCAGTGAATCTTTCAAATTTATCAATGTTTTCTGAGGTTAAATGTTCCTTTCAGGATTCTTTCGATAGTTTTGATGAACTTGTCAAACCGGAAGAGTGGAATCTGAGCAGAACAGATGAAAATAAAGATGAATATCTGATCAAACCCAAAAGTCCCAATCCTACTGAAGATTGGGAAATGAGATTGTTTCGGGCTAAAAGATTTGTTTTTAACATGAATTCATGCACAAATTATGAAAATTTTGTAGAGGTTCTGGAGAGCACATTAATAAGATTTTCAAGTTATCTTACGCCCGCTGATATCACGGCAATGGGAGTACATGGCTATTATTTATATCCGGTCAGTTCGTTACAGGAATTTTCACAATTAGTCTTCGCTTGGAGCGATAATTATTTGAACTCCGAGGATACACAAGTTGAGATCAGCGATCTGGGAGTCGATGTAACGTTTCAAAAGGAAAGCCTAAAAATTAATATAGTCTGCAAGTTATTGGCCAAGAATGAAGTGAAAAAGTATTTTCCGGTGGCTGATACCCATGATTTTCAAGAGGCGAATTTATTCATTCATATTCAAGCCTCGACCAACGAACCGCTTAAAGTACAGAAATCCCTTTCCGCTGCATTATCCCAAACAATTAAAACCCATGTTTATCAAGCGACAAAGTTAATTGAACAACGTCTGGAAAAGCTGCATACGAAATAGATAAAATGAACGGATTATAAGGCTAACCGTTGTTCTATTTCAGCTTTGGTGAGTGAAGTTTTGACCCCCATCTGGCCAAAAGCGATACAGTCGTAGATGATAAATGTGAATTCCTGCTTTTCTTCATCCTCGCTCATTGCACTACTCTTAAGGCTTTCCATTAATTTTGGGAGGTCACTATGTTCTTTAGCAATATAATAGCGGACTCCAAAATAGGGTATAATTTTTTGGAAACTTTCTTCATGCCAGAGTTTATCCGGGATGGGAACGATGATTCGATGGGCTGTAAATAATTTATTCGAGCTGATCGGAATACCTAAAAAGTTTTTCGTCTCTTTTATCTTAGATTGATCATCCCAGTAGTCTACACCTAAATTTGCCAAGTTGCTTAGTAGTTCGG
>WSSedL1CaDRAFT_10000952_pt1 | contig 18592 bp, 13 predicted proteins | sample WetSurSL1Cattail_FD_9464 | JGI IMG/M metagenome (IMG submission 9464)
GTTTGAATCTTTACTAATTCATCCACTTCAACCTGCCCGATGCGTTGATCGGTTATATATAATGTGGATACGCCAAACCTTTCTAATTTCTTAATATATTTATCGGTCAAATAAGTTCCTTCCGCCAATAATACATTGCCCTTTGCTGAATAAATACTCCGTGCAAGTTGCATGTTTTCTTTTAAATTATCGATTGAAAGGATTTTCATCTATTCTCCAACCTTCCAAAAAATTTTAAATATTCTTTACCTACATATCTTTAAATCGATTACTCGAAGATTTTAGGCTAGAGCAGACCACTAAACGTGGCCGACTCTAAATCAAATACTTTAAAATTAATTCAGGTTTCTTCAAAAGTTACCACTTCATCCGGAGAAACTACTTTTTTTAAACTTGAACCCGGCAAGTAACCCCAAAAGCCTCAGAAAAATTGTCACTTACTTGCCGGATCGAGGTTAAATTGAATCCATCATTCTATTCTTAGTTTTTCTTTAAATAATCAAATAGTCTTCTTCCTTTTGAAAATAATTTTTATTCCTTGCATTAAGACAATCAGTAGTAATGATACTAAAATTTTATAACTCATTATTTTTAATATCGGTTCTATATAAAAATAACTTTACGTCTAAAAATTATCATAAACCCAATTTTCAAAATAAATATATTTATTACTAATTTAATATATTTAAACAATATTATGCCGTGACATATTTCCTTTTTACTCTCCCTTGTTATGAGCAAGAGAGAGTAAACCCCTTCGCGGGTTATCATTTTCCTTGATTAACTCAATAAAAATGGTCGCACCAAGATTATGATTAAAACTTATTATCTTTTCCCAGTGGAATTACATCCTCCGGAGATACTACCTTTGTCTTGCGTCCGTCCTTATCCCCAGGTAACATCTTATTCGAGTTACCGTGAGGGTTTTCGACTTGATGAGCGGTCGCTCCATGATCCGGCAGTATTTTCATAGTAGATTGGCCGGTGGGTTGTATCGTAGTATTGCGTTTAATCACATCCTTATTTATAGTTTCCAATCCGGTCCCATTACTGCCGTTGACCACTTGCGACAATTGCTGCACAATTTCCCGTAAATTTTGGGCCTGCGCGCTTAATTCTTCGGAAGCTGAAGCGCTTTCCTCAGCATTGGAGGCATTTTGTTGGGTCACCGTCTCCATTTGGGTGACCGCCTTATTTACTTGTTCGATTCCTTGAGTCTGTTCCTGGCTGGCAGCGGCAATCTCTTGGATAAGTTCGCTTACTTTTTTGGTTTGTACGGTTATTTCATTCAGATCATCTCGTACTTTTCCCGCCACCGTAACTCCGTTGCCGGATAAATCGATATTGGATTCAATCATCGCCGTGGTATCTTTGGCTGCCTGCGCGCTACGCTGGGCCAAGGTCCTTACCTCTTCCGCCACGACCGCAAAACCCATTCCCGCCTCACCGGCCCGGGCGGCTTCGATAGCGGCGTTCAGCGCTAATATATTGGTTTGAAAGGCGATGTCGTCAATGACCTTGATAATCCTGGCAATCTGGTCGCTGGATTTTTTAATCTCACTGATTGCAGTCATCATTTCTTGCATCTCATCATTGCCTTTATTGGCTGTTTCTTTAGTGTTTTCAGATAACCCGGCCGCTTGTTTGGTATTGGCATTATTTTGTTGTAACATGGAAGCGGATTCTTGCAGGGTTGACGAAGTTTCTTCGATGGAAGAGGCCTGTTCGGCGCTACCCTCTGCCAGTTGTTGACTAGCCGAGGCTAGTTGCTCGGAAGCGACAGCTACTTGGTTGGCACCTTCATTCAACGCATTCGCAATATTATTGATCGATTTGGTGATACTCCGAGTGAGATAATAGGTAATTAATACTCCCGTCACTAGAGCAACTAAGCCCATTATTAATGATAACATAAAAGAACTTAGGTAAACCTTTTTGGCGGCTATATTTTCATTTTGATTATAGCGTTGATTTAATTGAACATATTGGGCCGCAACATCTATAGCATTCTGTGTCGCAGGTCCGGCTTGTTGTATCAATAAAGCTAATGCTTCGGCATTCTTATTGGCTTGCCTCAATTCTTGCACTTGGTCATTTAAAGGTTGCGCAATCTTTACCAATTCCCCTATTTTTTGACGCAGCCTTAGGCCTTCTGCAGTGCGTGTCCGCATTTTCATCAACGTATCATATGCTTTCTGAAATTGTGCTCTGGCATTTTCGATCTTTGTCTTCTCTTGGTTCAGGGATTGTGAATCAGTATATAAAATTTCAGCTTTGGCACTGTCCGAAATTTGTTGAAAAGCCTCTATGATCTGATGCGATAATTCGATTTTAACATCGTTAACATTAAGTATATTGTCCATACTGGCTTTGATCTGATTTAAGCTTAATAAACTCCCCCCTATTATTACAAGCATTATGCCCAATACCGCCCCAAAACCAAGTATTAAACGGGTCGACAGTTTACGTTTCTTTTTCATTGAAAATCCTCCTCGTTGTTATCAATTTATTATCAATCCACTATTTGCATAGACTCCACTACCGTGTCCTGTTCGTGTTCGTTTTCGTTTCCTGAAAGATATTTCTCTTCCATGCGAATGAGTTCATCGCGATTGAAAATCTTCTCAATGTCCAAAATCAGGATAATCTTATCTTTTAATTTACTGATGCCGGTTACGACATCTCCCTTGCTTTGGACGTTATACTCCGGCGGCGGTTCGATATCCGCTTTTTGAATTTTGACTACATCGGCGACGGCATCGACAACCATACCCACCAACCGTTGCGTTTCCGTTAAATGGACCTCAATTACGATAATACAGACACCATCATTGTAGGGCTTTTCCCCCATACCCAATTTCAGCCGCAAATCCATCAACGGGATGACCTTACCCGGTAAGTTGACAATTCCCTTGATATAAATTGGGGTTTTGGGAATATCGGTTATCTCCGTCATCCCGATGATCTCTTTGACCTTTTTAATGGGTATTCCGTATTTCTCCTCATCCAATAAAAAAGTCAGGTATTTCCCTCCCTGAGTTTCCATCCGATCACTTCCTAAGATTAATTAGACTCTCAATATTTAAAATCGACCTCCTGTATGTTTTTAGTAAAATTATTCAAGTAAAAATTTATTGCAAATAAATAGGATAATCTGCCGATCATTTTCATAATCAATTTCTAAATTGAAACATTTGATCTGTAAATCCGACATATGCGTCAATTCTTGAATTTTAGCCGTTATATTTGCCAATTCTGCCTTAATAATTTTTTTACGAATAGCTTTGACTAAAATCACATTTTGATGCGATTTCTCGATCAAAGTGGATTCAAGAGTGGTTAATGCCCCTTTTATATCTATAATAATTACATTCTCTGAAATATTGACTTTGACCAAATTTGGTCCCTTCCCAGTAGTAACCTTTAGCGTTTGGACAATAATATGCGCAATGTCCCGTTGGTACATTTTGGCTCCTTTCTAAAAAGGTGGAATCGATCTCTTATAGATAAATAACACTTTAATTACCTCCTTGCAAATTATTCTATAAAACAAAAAAAGGTAATGCAAAAATAGCTTCATCAGAAGCATCCTGCATTACCTTCCTTGAGTAAGTTGTTAATCAATTTTCTTCTTTATTGAAGATCTTCTTTGGCAACTTTGAGATAGGTAACTGAGTTAATTGTTTATATATAGAAAAACTACAAAAAAACAAATCAATCAGTGATGTTTTTATAAATAATTTTTTGTTCGCTGTTTTTAAATATCGGTTTATTTTAAAATAACTTTACATAAATTTGGAAATAGTTTTACAAAAGATTGGAATAAAGCTTTATAAAAAATTGGGTTGACTAAATAATTCTGTAATTTATGGAATTTTTAATTAAATTATACAAATTTTATCTTGCAGTGGAGCCGATAACATGGTCGCGGATTCTTGTATGGTAGACGAAGTTTCTTCGATGGACGATGCCTGTTCAGCCTGTTCAGCGTGGTCTTCGAATAACTGTTACTATTTTAAATCTCCGCCATGTTTTTTAGTACGAGTATTCAAGCAAAAATTTATTACAAATAAATAGAATAATCTGTCGATCATTCTCATAATCAATCTCCGAAGTGAAACATTTAATCTGTAAATCCGGCATATGCGTCAACTGTTTAAATTCAGCCGTTATATTAGCTAATTCAGCATTAATAATTTTTTTGCGGATTACTTTGACTAAAAGCACATTTTGACAAGATTTTTTAATCAAAGTGTGCTCAAGAGTGGTTAATGCCCCTTTTATATCTATAATAATTACATTCTCTGAGATATTTACTTTGACCAAGTTTGGTCCTTTTCCGGTTGTCCTCTTAAGCGTTTGGACAATAATATGTGCGATATCGCGTTGATACATTTTGGCTCCTTTCGAAAAAGATGGAATCGATCTATTATTGATAAATAACCCACTTTTAATTACCTCCCTTGCTTATTATTTTAGACAAAAAAGATAATGCAAAAATAACCTCATCCGAAGCATCCTGCATTACCTTCTATTTTTAGGCTGTTAATTAGTTTCTCCTATTTGAAGATCTCCTTTAGCAGACAGTTACCCGTTAAAACCGATCGGAATCTTCTTCCAGCTGAATTACCTCTTCCGGCGTGATTGATTAGCACCAACTAACAAAGGAGAGGTCCCCGGCCAATGTCATCAAGCTACGCTTCCAAGAAACGGAAAACGAATGCCTTTCATCGCAGAAAAGCTGAGGTTTAACTGCAAGCTGATTCAAAACCTCTGGGCTGTTGGTTTAAAACTAATCTTAACCCCATAATTTATTTATCTGCCATCTGAAATGGGGAACCCTACTTTAAAAAAGAAAAAGACCCTATTTTAGGGTCTTAAAAGCCTTTTGATTAATAAACTGATTTACAACTAAAATTTATCCGGATCCCTTTCGAGCGGTATTACTTCTTCCGGTGATATGACCTCAACCTTACCATATGCCTTAAGTGAAGAATTACTAGTTTTTTTATGGGGGATTTTCTGCAACTCTGACGATCCGGATTCTAAAAATTGATTGCTGCGATTTTCCGTTTCATTCTTTGCGAAGCCGGATCGGCCGTTTACCAGTTGTAAAAGGTCTCGAACGATTCTTTGCATGGTATCTGCTTGCGCGCTTAACTCTTCCGATGCTGTTGCACTCTCTTCTGCCGTAGCCGCATTTTGTTGAGTTACTGTTTCAATTTGAGCCATTCCTTGATTGACTTGATTTACTCCCTGCGCCTGCTCCTGACTGGCAGCCGAAATTTCTTGCATTAATTCACTGACTTTTTTCGCGTGAGCAGTAATGTCATTTAAAGCTTCCCGGACTTTCTCAGCCGTATTAACGCCTTTACTTGAAAGTTCGATGTTTGTTTCAATAATAGCGGTCGTATCATTAGCTGCCTGTGCACTACGCTGAGCCAAGTTCCTTACTTCTTCGGCCACCACAGAAAAACCCATTCCGGCTTCTCCGGCCCGAGCCGCTTCAATTGCAGCGTTTAATGCCAGGATATTGGTCTGAAATGCAATATCATCAATGACTTTGATGATTTTTGAAATTTGATCACTCGATTTCCTAATCTCTTGAATTGATGTCATCATCTCTTGCATCTCTGTACTACCTTTATTGGCCGATTCTCTGGACTGCTCAGCAAGTGTTGCAGCTTCTCTCGTATTTTCCGTATTCTGCTGTAACATTGAAGTAGCTTCTTGCAAAGTCGATGAACTTTCCTCAATTGCCGATGCTTGCTCAGCACTCCCTTGGGATAATTGCCCGGCCGAGGATGATAACTGATTTGACGCCGCCGCTACTTGTCCGGCACTCTGATTAATCGCTTCGACCATTTTATTCAATAAATTCACGATTCTATTCTTAATTAAAAACATTACGATGCATAGGATTGATATAATAATAATGACTTCCATAATGAAAATCATATTAATAGTCATCTTTTTCGTTTTATTAATTTTTGCGGCAATTTCAGAACGAGTCTGCTCCAGCATCGGCAAATAAGTGCCGGTACCAACCGCTAATGTAGTATCCCCTAACTCGAGTGGAGCTACATAGGATAATTTTTCTTCTTGCTTGTTTGTCTTCGGATTCAACCAAATATAATGAACAAAATCACCGCCTTTCTTGGCGGCTTGCACAAATTCCTGGACCGGTTTGTTTCCTTTGGCATCCGTTAAATCCCACAAATTTTTTCCTTCTTGGGATTTATTCTCCGGTGCAACCAGACGAACACCATCATATTGGTATACAAAAAAATATCCGGCCTCTCCATATCGGACTGAATCAAATTCTCTCTTTATTAAGGCCCGNACTTCCANGACGGACTTAGGGTTACTATTTTCCTGATATAGGTTTTGCATAGCCGAAATTGTTGCTTGAACGGCAAATTGCATACTGTTTTCNACTTCGATTAACACTTTATCCGATGCCACATTTTTGGAAGNTTCAGTCATCTTGCCTGCTGAATAAATAAAACCAACCAAGAAAAAAACACCATTTAAAAACAANCCAATAAAAAGTAATGTAAGTAATTTAAAATAAATACTACGATTATTAAACATGCTTATCAACACCGCCTTCTGTAAATTATAAACAATTCTTTTGTTCTTGAAAATATAGGCTTAAAATTAAATTTTAATTATTTTTTATCTTATCACCCCTCTCAGGGTTTATACTATATACTTTTATAATTTTAAATTATTCTTATCGTTAGTTAAATATCGGTTGTATTTTAACATGTCTTTACATAAAAAGAGACTAAAGTAAAAATTTTGTATTTATATTTTAAATAAATTATATTTTGCGTTTAATAAATAAATTTTCGGTTAATTTAATTTATTAATTGACTATTTGAAAAAGACTCTCTCGGATTATTGAGTCTACTAGACCACTGAGAGCACTTTAATTATGAGCGAAGCTCGCTAAATATCCTATTCATATCAAAAAGGCCCCAATTGGGGTCTTAAGAATATTTACAAAGTTCATTTTTATTATTGAGTCGAGTCCCCTCGAAGAATACAGGCCGTCAGCTGAGTTCCTTGCCCGGCTTGTGATTGAAAAAAAGCATATCCTCGCGGCATCGGATAATAACGGTACGTCTTCACCCCGATATTCAACAGCGATATGGGAACGCTTGGCAAATTCCCGGCAGAGATCATCCAGTGTATAGATATAGTCAACCTTTTCCAATATGGCCTTGATCCCTTGCCGGACCAGATTATGATCATCAACGACGACAACCGTAATCACAGAATCCCCCCTCACATCCGCTCCGATAATCAATTTTAAGCTACCATATCAAATATCAGGGTACTTTATTATTGATTCAATTTTTTTGGATACATTACGCTACTATATAAATCAAATTCATATCTTTTATGGTAAAAATAATTATTTGGACGTACCTTCTCATTGTTATTCAGGAGTACCGTACTTCCAATGGGAAACGGCGCAATATTCGAAAGAAACAAATTGACAAATTCAGGATCAAAGGCTTCTTTATCCTTGTCCCGGATATATTCAAGCGCTTCATGGGGCAACCAACGTTTCCGGTAAATCCGGTCCGTCGATAATGCATATCGTAACCTTTGCCGACCAAACGATCGGTAATATATAACGACATAATACCCAAATCCCGCAATCCGTCAATATAATTGGCGGTTAAGGAAACGCCCTCACTCAGAAGAACCCTGCCATCCGCTGATGGGGTTTAACCTACTTTTAAACAAAAAAAAACCCCATTTCTAGGGTCTTAGGATTTCAAAATATTTTTAGCAAAAAAATATTACTTTTTCTGATTTAAATATTGCTCATAGCCGATTTCTTCCAATATAACCGCCTTATCATTGACCTCTTTAGCAAGCCGCTTCTTATACTCAATCATTTTATGCCGTAACGCGGAATCCACCACACTTAAAATCTGGACCGCCAAAATTCCGGCGTTTTTCGCTCCATTGATGCTGACGGTCGCTACCGGAATACCGCTTGGCATCTGAACGATGGAATAAAGAGAATCCACTCCATCCAAGGTACTGGTCTTAATCGGAATTCCAATTACCGGCAGCGGAGTCATCGCGGCCAAGACACCGGGCAAATGCGCTGCACCGCCGGCTCCGGCGATAATTACTTCCAAACCACGCTCAGAAGCGGTAGATGCATATTCAATCGCCCGTTTCGGTGAACGGTGAGCGGAAATAATGGTCAGCTCATAATCCACCCCGAACTCTTCCAATATTTCAGCCGTCGACTTCATGATCGGCAGATCCGAATCACTCCCCATAACAATTCCAACCAATGGCAATACAATCAACCCCTTTATTTCCTGCTTCCCGGTTTGACAATCGGGATCCCTTCTTTACAAAGCGGGCATTCTTCGGGTTCCCAGGTTTCGATTTCAATTGAAATCAGAGATTCTTTCTTCACTCCGAAGTGGACTTTCCCGGCGCTGCGATCCACCAGGACTCCGACTCCGCAGACATTGGCACCCCGCTCTTTCACAGCGTCGATCACTTCGAAAACCGAACCGCCGGTAGTGATTACATCCTCAACTACCAGGACGTTTTCATCTTCTTCCAGATCAAAACCGCGCCGGAAAGTCATCTTGCCATCCTCTCGTTCGGTAAATAAGGCTCTTACCCCAAGGGCTTTAGCAACTTCATAGGCGACAATAATTCCGCCAATTGCCGGAGCAACTACGGCATGAATCTCCTGACCTTTAAAACGGCGCGCCAAATCTTCACATAATCTTTCCGTAAACTTCGGATACTGTAGAACCTGGGCACATTGCATATACTTCCTACTGTGTTTACCGGAGGTCAGACGAAAATGCCCCTCTCGCAATACCTTGGTCTCCCGAAATATTTCTAAAATCTCTTTCTCTTCAAGCACGCTGGTTCCCCCTCGCCATTTTATATATATCAAAATCCCTGCTGGGCAATACCTCTTAGTTGTGTTATATCAAAAATTTTTTCTTCGCCAAGGAACTCTTCAATTCCTTCTATTATTCGGCTAACTGTGGTTGGATCTTTAAAGTTTCCGGTACCTACGGCAACTGCAGTAGCTCCGGCCATGATAAACTCCTTATTCTCCGGTGCAACCAGACGAACACCATCATATTGGTATACAAAAAAATATCCGGCCTCTCCATATCGGACTGAATCAAATTCTCTCTTTATTAAGGCCCGGACTTCCAAGACGGACTTAGGGTTACTATTTTCCTGATATAGGTTTTGCATAGCCGAAATTGTTGCTTGAACGGCAAATTGCATACTGTTTTCAACTTCGATTAACACTTTATCCGATGCCACATTTTTGGAAGTTTCAGTCATCTTGCCTGCTGAATAAATAAAACCAACCAAGAAAAAAACACCATTTAAAAACAATCCAATAAAAAGTAATGTAAGTAATTTAAAATAAATACTACGATTATTAAACATGCTTATCAACACCGCCTTCTGTAAATTATAAACAATTCTTTTGTTCTTGAAAATATAGGCTTAAAATTAAATTTTAATTATTTTTTATCTTATCACCCCTCTCAGGGTTTATACTATATACTTTTATAATTTTAAATTATTCTTATCGTTAGTTAAATATCGGTTGTATTTTAACATGTCTTTACATAAAAAGAGACTAAAGTAAAAATTTTGTATTTATATTTTAAATAAATTATATTTTGCGTTTAATAAATAAATTTTCGGTTAATTTAATTTATTAATTGACTATTTGAAAAAGACTCTCTCGGATTATTGAGTCTACTAGACCACTGAGAGCACTTTAATTATGAGCGAAGCTCGCTAAATATCCTATTCATATCAAAAAGGCCCCAATTGGGGTCTTAAGAATATTTACAAAGTTCATTTTTATTATTGAGTCGAGTCCCCTCGAAGAATACAGGCCGTCAGCTGAGTTCCTTGCCCGGCTTGTGATTGAAAAAAAGCATATCCTCGCGGCATCGGATAATAACGGTACGTCTTCACCCCGATATTCAACAGCGATATGGGAACGCTTGGCAAATTCCCGGCAGAGATCATCCAGTGTATAGATATAGTCAACCTTTTCCAATATGGCCTTGATCCCTTGCCGGACCAGATTATGATCATCAACGACGACAACCGTAATCACAGAATCCCCCCTCACATCCGCTCCGATAATCAATTTTAAGCTACCATATCAAATATCAGGGTACTTTATTATTGATTCAATTTTTTTGGATACATTACGCTACTATATAAATCAAATTCATATCTTTTATGGTAAAAATAATTATTTGGACGTACCTTCTCATTGTTATTCAGGAGTACCGTACTTCCAATGGGAAACGGCGCAATATTCGAAAGAAACAAATTGACAAATTCAGGATCAAAGGCTTCTTTATCCTTGTCCCGGATATATTCAAGCGCTTCATGGGGCAACCAACGTTTCCGGTAAATCCGGTCCGTCGATAATGCATATCGTAACCTTTGCCGACCAAACGATCGGTAATATATAACGACATAATACCCAAATCCCGCAATCCGTCAATATAATTGGCGGTTAAGGAAACGCCCTCACTCAGAAGAACCCTGCCATCCGCTGATGGGGTTTAACCTACTTTTAAACAAAAAAAAACCCCATTTCTAGGGTCTTAGGATTTCAAAATATTTTTAGCAAAAAAATATTACTTTTTCTGATTTAAATATTGCTCATAGCCGATTTCTTCCAATATAACCGCCTTATCATTGACCTCTTTAGCAAGCCGCTTCTTATACTCAATCATTTTATGCCGTAACGCGGAATCCACCACACTTAAAATCTGGACCGCCAAAATTCCGGCGTTTTTCGCTCCATTGATGCTGACGGTCGCTACCGGAATACCGCTTGGCATCTGAACGATGGAATAAAGAGAATCCACTCCATCCAAGGTACTGGTCTTAATCGGAATTCCAATTACCGGCAGCGGAGTCATCGCGGCCAAGACACCGGGCAAATGCGCTGCACCGCCGGCTCCGGCGATAATTACTTCCAAACCACGCTCAGAAGCGGTAGATGCATATTCAATCGCCCGTTTCGGTGAACGGTGAGCGGAAATAATGGTCAGCTCATAATCCACCCCGAACTCTTCCAATATTTCAGCCGTCGACTTCATGATCGGCAGATCCGAATCACTCCCCATAACAATTCCAACCAATGGCAATACAATCAACCCCTTTATTTCCTGCTTCCCGGTTTGACAATCGGGATCCCTTCTTTACAAAGCGGGCATTCTTCGGGTTCCCAGGTTTCGATTTCAATTGAAATCAGAGATTCTTTCTTCACTCCGAAGTGGACTTTCCCGGCGCTGCGATCCACCAGGACTCCGACTCCGCAGACATTGGCACCCCGCTCTTTCACAGCGTCGATCACTTCGAAAACCGAACCGCCGGTAGTGATTACATCCTCAACTACCAGGACGTTTTCATCTTCTTCCAGATCAAAACCGCGCCGGAAAGTCATCTTGCCATCCTCTCGTTCGGTAAATAAGGCTCTTACCCCAAGGGCTTTAGCAACTTCATAGGCGACAATAATTCCGCCAATTGCCGGAGCAACTACGGCATGAATCTCCTGACCTTTAAAACGGCGCGCCAAATCTTCACATAATCTTTCCGTAAACTTCGGATACTGTAGAACCTGGGCACATTGCATATACTTCCTACTGTGTTTACCGGAGGTCAGACGAAAATGCCCCTCTCGCAATACCTTGGTCTCCCGAAATATTTCTAAAATCTCTTTCTCTTCAAGCACGCTGGTTCCCCCTCGCCATTTTATATATATCAAAATCCCTGCTGGGCAATACCTCTTAGTTGTGTTATATCAAAAATTTTTTCTTCGCCAAGGAACTCTTCAATTCCTTCTATTATTCGGCTAACTGTGGTTGGATCTTTAAAGTTTCCGGTACCTACGGCAACTGCAGTAGCTCCGGCCATGATAAACTCCAAAGCATCCGCGGCGGTGACTATTCCTCCCATACCAATAATGGGAATGGAGACTTTCCGATATACCTGCCATACCATACGTAACGCCACCGGCTTAACGGCCGGTCCCGACAGTCCACCCACCAAATTACCCAATACCGGGCGACGTTTCCGGATATCGATCGCCATCCCCAATAAAGTATTGATTAAACTTACCGCATCCGCCCCGGCTTCCTCAACTTTTCTGGCGATTAAGGTAATATCGGTTACATTGGGCGATAATTTAACGATTAAGGGGTGTCTGGTGACCGTCCTTACCGCTTTGGTAATCCGGTATGCCATCTCCGGATCGGTGCCAAAAGCGATACCGCCTTCTTTCACATTGGGACAGGAGATATTCAGTTCAAAAGCGGCAACCTCCGGATAATCGCTTAAGACCTCGGCCACCCGGACATATTCTTCGATAGTCTTACCCACAATATTGACTATCACCGGCGTCTGGTACTCACGGACAAAAGGCAGCCCTTCCCGGATAAAGCATTCCACACCGGGATTTTGCAAACCGATGGAGTTTAACATTCCGGCCGCAGTCTCTACGATACGGGGCGGAGGATTGCCCGGCCAAGGCTCCAGCGAGACTCCTTTAGTTACCACAGCGCCGAATCGATCCGGGGTAAAAAACGGTAAATATTCCCGGCCGTATCCATAGGTGCCGGACGCGGGCAGTACCGGATTTTTTAAGGTCAATCCCCCAATTTGCACTTGCAGTGACGGTTTTGTCATCCCCAAACCACCTCCGCTATGGAAAAGACCGGTCCATCGACACATACTCTTTTATACCCTTGATGGGTGTTACAAGTACACCCTAAACAAGCTCCAACTCCGCAAGCCATGTGGGCTTCCAACGAAATTTGACCCGGGATCCCTTTTCCTTCGGCCAAAGCAATCTTCTGAACGGCTTGTAACATCGGTTGCGGGCCGCAAGCGGCAATAAAGTCAAATTTTGAACGGCGATGCTCTTCCATAAACAACTCGGTAACCAAACCCCGCTGCCCCATACTTCCGTCTTCGGTGGCAGTCACTACTTTTATTCCGAGCTGATTCCATAAATCCAACTCCAATATATCGGACTTGCTTCGGCCGCCGTAAAACAAGTGAATTTGCTCACCAAGCCGGCTACGAACTAACTCTTCAGCAAAACAAAACAGGGGCGGCATCCCGACCCCTCCGGCAATTAAAGCGATTTTTGTGGTATCCGGCGGAATTGTGAAGCCATTCCCAACCGGACCCATTATCTCAAGCACAGTGCCCTGATTCAAACCGGACAGGATTGAGGTCCCCCGGCCAACCACTTTATAAATGAGCGCGATTGTATTTTCGGCTGTATTAATGCGAAAAATACTAATCGGCCGGGCCAGCAAAGGATCATTGCTGCCGGAACCGGCTACCCGTATCTGAATAAATTGGCCCGGTTTAGCACAAACGGCAACCTCCGGGGCAAGCAGCGTCAACCGGTAATACCCGGGAGCCAAGTTATGATTTTCAGTAATCAGCACTTTCCCGTAAAACATCCAGTTTCTCCTTAAATGATCTGTTCCACCCGAATGGTCTTGAAATCCTGAATCGGAATCACCGTACTCGGTTCCTTTCCTTCACTGAGAGCCAGCAGCACCATTAAAAAGGCCTTGACAGTATCCAGCGAAGTCAGACAAGGGATGTTATGCTCCACCGCCATCCGGCGGATCTTAAAACCGTCTCGTTCCGGTGCTTTACCATGGGTAATCGTATTGACTAATAATTGAATCTCGCCGTTTTTGATGCCATCCATAATATTGGGCGACTCTTCATCAATCTTGTTTAATTTAGTTACCGGGACTCCATTCACCCGCAGGTAGGCCGCGGTGCCCATGGTGGCGAAGATCGTAAAGCCGCGCTCCGATAATTTCTTTAACAACGGTAAGGCTTCGGCCTTATCCCGGTCAGCGAGAGTGGCCAAGATCGAGCCGTCTCGGGGAATATTGAACCCGGCCGCAATAAAGGCTTTGTATAAGGCGCCGGTATGAGTGAGATCCACACCCATCACTTCACCGGTGGATTTCATCTCCGGCCCGAGCGAAATATCAACCTGGGTGAGTTTGGCAAAAGAGAATACCGGAGCCTTAACCGCCACCAACTTGGTCTCCGGCCACATCCCGCCGGCATAACCCTGCTCATAAATACCCTGGTTTAAAATCGCCTTGGTCGCCACCTGCACCATGGGAATGCCGGTAATCTTGCTCATAAACGGCACCGTCCGGCTGGAGCGCGGATTGACTTCAATGCAATAAACTTCATGATCGTCCATGACATATTGGATATTGATCAGACCGACGACTTTGAGGGCCTGAGATAGCTTCACCGTATAGCTTAATATCTTTTCCTGTTCAACCATGGTCAAATGTTGCGGCGGATAACAGGCGATTGAATCGCCGGAATGAACTCCGGCCCGTTCCAGATGTTCCATGATCCCGGGTATCAAAATGGTCTTACCATCGCAAATCGCATCGACTTCACATTCCCGGCCACTTACATAACGGTCGACCAACACCGGATGTTCCGGCGCGGCTTTCACCGCAAAGGTCAAATAGTTTTTAAGCTCGGTTTCATTGTAAACGATCTCCATGGCCCGGCCGCCCAACACATAAGAGGGGCGTACCAATACCGGGAAATCAATCTCTCGCGCCACTTCTAACGCCTCTTCCACTGAAGTGACCGTACGTCCGGCCGGTTTAGGAATTTTTAGGTCCAATAACAAACGGTCAAAACGTTTCCTGTCTTCGGCCAAGTCGATGGAGTCTACCGAAGTACCCAGAATTTTAATCCCGGCTTTCTGAAGATGAGCTGCTAAATTGATGGCTGTCTGACCGCCAAACTGGACAATGACTCCTTCCGGTTGTTCCAACTCCAATATATGCAAAACATCCTCTACGGTAAGGGGTTCAAAGTAAAGCCGGTCNCCGGTATCAAAATCNGTNCTGACCGTCTCCGGATTGTTGTTAATNATAATCGCCTCNATACCGGCTGCTTTTANGGCCAAGACCGAATGAACGCTACAATAATCAAACTCNACACCCTGACCGATNCGGATCGGACCGGAACCAATNACCGCAATTTTACGCTTATTGGATGGCAAGGCTTCATTTTCCTGCTCGTAACAAGAATAAAAATAAGGCGTAGCGGCTTCAAACTCTGCTGCGCAAGTGTCCACCATTTTGAAGACAGGCTTGATATGATATTGATAACGTAACTGGCGCACCTCATCTTCTTTGGCAGAAGTGAGCCTGGCGATCTCCCGGTCGGAGAAACCCATTTTCTTGGCTGCAGTCAGTATCGAGACATCTTTAAAGCCCAGCGTCTGCAGTTGTTGTTCCATTCGCACAATATTGGCCAGTTTCCGCAAGAAAAACAAATCCACCTTGGTCCGGGCGTTAATATCCTCGACACTGTATCCGCGACGCAAGGCTTCAGCCAAAAAGAATAAACGGCGGTCATCCGCAGCCACGATTGCCTTCTCCAATTCTTCCTTGGGCAATTCGGAAGCACCGGGCATTCCCAGACCGTAAAGACCGATTTCCAATGACCGGATAGCCTTTAAGAGTCCGGCTTCAAACGAACGGTCGATGGACATCACTTCTCCGGTAGCCTTCATCTGAGTACCCAAAGTACGATCGGCTAGATTAAATTTGTCAAAAGGCCAGCGCGGCATTTTGACAACCACGTAATCCAACGCCGGTTCAAAAGAAGCATACGTCTTGCCGGTTACAGCATTGATAATCTCATCAAGGTGTAAACCGATAGCGATCTTGGCGGCCACTTTGGCTATTGGGTACCCGGTAGCCTTGGACGCCAAAGCGCTGGACCGGCTTACCCTGGGATTGACCTCAATGACATAATAATTAAAGCTATCCGGGTCAAGCGCGTATTGAACGTTACATCCGCCTTCAATCCCCAAAGCCCGGATAATCTTTAGCGAAGCGGCCCGTAACATTTGATACTCCCGGTCGGCCAATGTCTGGCTGGGGGCTACTACAATACTATCGCCGGTATGAATCCCCACCGGATCGATATTTTCCATATTACATATGGTAATACAGCTATTATTGGCATCCCGAATCACTTCATATTCAATCTCTTTGTAACCCGCCACCGACTGTTCCAACAATACCTGGGAGATAGGGCTCAAAGTCAATCCCCGGATAGTAATCTCCTCAAGTTCCTGCCGAGTGTGGGCAATCCCACCGCCGGTGCCTCCCAAAGTGTAGGCGGGACGGATAATCAAAGGGAAACCGACCTTGGCGGCGAAGTCAATGGCTTCCGCTAAATGTTCAATGATGGCGCTCTCAGGCAAGGGTTGCCCCAGGGCCAACATTGTCTCCTTAAACAATTGGCGGTCTTCGGCTTTTTTAATCGCTTCCAGCGGAGTCCCCAACAATCTCACCTTATAGGTGTCCAAAACACCGGCTTCATGGAGTTTAACCGCCAGATTCAAACCCACTTGGCCACCCAAGGTCGGCAGCAGTCCGTCCGGCCTCTCCTTGGCGATGATCCGCCTGAGCGACTCCACGGTTAAGGGTTCGATGTAAACCCGGTCGGCCATATCGGCATCCGTCATGATCGTGGCTGGATTGGAATTGACCAGCACCACCGAGATGCCTTCCTCCCGTAACGACCGGCAGGCCTGAGTTCCGGCGTAATCAAATTCGGCCGCCTGCCCGATAATAATCGGACCCGAACCGATTACCAATACTTTTTTCAAGCTCTTATCCAGAGGCATTTTTTACACCTACTTGTAAATTCTATTGAGCATTGATAATTTAAAAACGTAAAAGTAAATTGTTACTGTTGAAAATTTGGGTGTGGACCTCTCTCTTGCTCTCCCCCAAATGAAGTATTTTCAAAGAAGCGGATTCAGTGGGAGAGTAACCCATCCCTATGTTGCTCAAATGCTCTTTGACGACAAAGGTTGAAGGTTACCCTTCCACTGGAATTAGATACATTGTGAGCATCTAAGGGGAAGGGCAAGGGTTAGGTCAAATAGACATGTATATATACTTCACTTAAAAGTAACTAACAAACTCATCAAACAACTCTGCCGAATCCCATGGTCCCGGAGCGGCTTCCGGATGATATTGCACCGAAAAAAGCGGCAGGGTACGGTGTTTTAACCCTTCCACCGTTCCATCATTGACATTGATATGGGATACTACCACTTCATCGGGGTTTAGCGAATCTTCCCGCACGGCAAATCCGTGATTTTGAGAGGTGATGGTGACTTTGCCGGTGAGCAAGTTCTTGACCGGGTGATTACCGCCGCGATGGCCGAATTTTAATTTATAAGTGACACCGCCCAGAGCCAAACCGATGATCTGGTGTCCCAAACAAATTCCAAATATCGGTAATTGACCGATAAGTTCCGAAACCGCCTTGACGGCATATTGAACGTCCTGAGGGTCGCCGGGTCCATTGGTAAGCATCAATCCGTCGGGTTTGAGTTTCATAATCTCCCGGCTGGAAGTATCGCATGGAACCACCGTCACCTTACAACCCCGTTGAATCAGACAGCGGGCGATGTTACCCTTGGCCCCAAAGTCAACCAGAACCACATGTTTGGCGCCATCGCCCTCACTATAGATATGATCCGTGGTAGCTTGTTTCACAAAATCCTGGCCGGAAAGGTCCTGAACCGTACTTACTTTTTTGAGCAATATCTCCTCCGACTCATCGGAAGTAGTCAACAGACCGCGCATGGTCCCATGGGTCCGCAAACGTTTGGTCAAAGCCCGGGTATCAATACCCGCAAGTCCCGGCAGGTTGTATTTTTTTAAGAATTCATCCAGACTAAACTCGGCTCGCCAGTTGCTGGGAATGTCACAGTATTCTTTAACGATGAAACCCCTGGCAAATGGGTGATCCGACTCGAAATCGAACGAATTAATGCCGTAATTTCCGATTAGGGGATAAGTCATGGTAATGATCTGTCCGCTATAGGAAGGATCCGTCAAGATCTCCTGATAACCGGTCATACCGGTATTAAAAACCACTTCACCCCCGACCTCGCAGTCGGCCCCGAATGACTCCCCCGTAAAAATCGCGCCATCCTCAAGTACCAAACGAGCTTGTTTCATTTTTTTGCTCCAGTTTAATGAATATCCTATGACTCATTATATCATAAATATACATTTTACCAAATAATTATTCATGTAAATCTTTCTTTACAATATTTCAAAACTCCATCTACCCAAACTGCTTCTACTTTGCCCTGCAAATGCCGGCCGATAAAAGGCGAGTTTTTGGACCCGGATACCAGATCTCCCTCATTCACCGTCCAGGGTTGATTGGGGTCGAATATTAATACATCCGCGGCTGCGCCCGGTTTGAGACTGCCGCCGGGACGGCCCAATATCCGGGCGGGATTGACAGACATCCGGGTAATTAATTGTTCCGGCGTTAACCATCCGCCGGCCACCAACTCGGTCCAAGCAACCCCTAGAGCGGTTTCAAAACCGATCATCCCGGTCGGCGCCAAAGCGAACTCCCGGTGTTTCTCCTCCAGAGTATGCGGCGCATGGTCGGTGGCAATCGCATCAAT
>WSSedL1CaDRAFT_10000953_pt1 | contig 18589 bp, 21 predicted proteins | sample WetSurSL1Cattail_FD_9464 | JGI IMG/M metagenome (IMG submission 9464)
CTGCAGGACATCCACTGGACCAGTGGCAGTTTTGGCTATTTCCCAAGCTACACGCTGGGCGCCATGTATGCCGCACAATTTTTTGCCAGCATCCGGCGCGCCCACCCGGACCTGGACACACATGTGGCGGCAGGCGATCTGTCACCCGTTTTTGATTGGCTGCAGCACAACATCTGGCGCCAGGCTAGTCGCTGGCCCACCGACGAACTGGTGCAACACGCCACCGGCGAAAAGCTCAACCCGGCGCACTTTCGGACGCATCTGGAACGGCGCTATCTGTAGCGCGTGGTGTTGACCCGCCCCCTCAAAACAGAGAGAAATAGCCCGACAACAATACGCCGCCCAGAGCGGGTGAGCGATACACTTCCAACGACACACTTCGACAGGGATGGCCATGAGTCTCTTGCGGATCTTCAGAAAAATCACCCGTTTCATCCAACTTTTGTTGGGGCTGTTGTGTCTGATGGGGGGACTGTCCAGCGCACACGCGCTTGAGAAACCAAGTGATGTGGTGGTGCTGACCATTTCCGGTCAGATCAGTCAGATGAACAAGGGAAAAACCGCAGTGTTTGGCATGCAGATGCTGAGTCGGTTGCCACAACGCACCCTCTTCACCAAATCGCCCTGGTACCCTACTGGCGCCGAATTTACCGGCCCGCTGTTACGCGATGTGCTCCAAGCTGTGGGCGCCAAGGGCAAAACTGTCACGGCTTACGCGCTCAACGACTACAAGACCGAAATCCCCTTGGACGATGCCACCAAATATGACGTGATCCTGGCCCGTCTGAAAAATGGCAAACCCATGGCCGTGCGCGACAAGGGTCCTTTGTTTGTGGTTTACCCGTTTGATGCCGTTCCGGAGCTGCAGACACAGATGTATTACAACCGCTCGGCCTGGCAACTGACACGCCTGCAGATCGACTAGGCAACACCGCCATGAAGGGCAGCGCATTGATGAAACGCAACAAGCTGCTGTTGTTCTTTGTTGCAGGTCTGGCAACGCTGTATGTCGCGATTGCGGTCTTGCAGGTGCGTCAGGTCGGCAGTCTCCAGCGTGTCATGCTGCGCAATGACCGCGAAGCCCTGTGGACCTTCCTGCAATTGGAGAGTGAGTACCTGCGTTTCAGCAACGCCCTGGACCTGCGCCGACTCGACCCCAAGAACCTGCCTGCCAGTACCCTGCAGTTGCGTTTTGACATCTTCGTCAGCCGCGTGAATGCGCTGGACGGCACCGGCATGCGTGAGCTGATTGGTGACGCCGCGTCTTTTGACAAGGCCAAGACCAGCATCCAGCGGTTTGTCCGACAGGCCGATGGTTTGTTGTCGGCGTCATCCCCGTATGACCCAGCCATTCTGCAAGAACTCCGGCGCGACCTCGACACCATCAAAGGCCCGATCCGGGAGCTGTCGATCAGTGCCGGTCAGACCTCGGCCTTGCTGGTGGATGCCCGCACAAAAGAAATTAGGACGCAACTGCATGTGTCCGTGGCCTTGACGGCTTTTTTGTGTGTGCTCACGCTGTTGTTTGCGCTGGCCATGCTGCGCCAACACCGGCACCGCATTGCGGCGCAGGCCCTGAACCTGCAAGGACAGATGGCGCTGGCCAGTCTGTCTGCACGCCAGGAAAAAGATGCCGCACTTCGGGTGGTTCAGGATGAACTGCACGAAATCACAGAGGCCCTCCCCCTGGCCATCTTTCGAGCACACCGCGGTAATTTAATTTAGAAGGAGAAGCGTAGGGAGGACACGGGGTAGCACGGGGCAAACTTGTAGTGCGATGAATTCCATTGGCATCAAAAGAGGGGCGGATCGAGGGTCTTAATTCCGTTTCCATATCATTTGTGTCTAGGCGTGAAGCCGAAGGCTGTGCTGTAGCACGACAGGTCGTTGCAACAACGACACGGATGATTTAGAAATGGAATAACATAACGAATTCTGGCGAAACACATCAGCCGCAGGGCTTTTCGTGGAATGTATGGCGGTGACGAAAACCGCCTTTGTAAGTTCCACGTTGTGGATTGCTTCTGTATAGTGAAGCACTTATGCTTTGTCGTTAATATTTTATGTGTGGAATTCTATTTGTCAGACAAGGCCCTAACCGACCCATTCAAAGATCCTCGTTTGAATCTGCCCTTCGTTCTCAGCGATGGCGCGGACCAGATGCCGAAGGCGTCTCCGTTTTGGAGTCAGGAGAAATTCTTCTAGGGCACAACCGGCTCGCTATTATAGACCCCTCGCCACGGTCGAACCAGCCGTTGCAATCAGCTTGCGGCCGCTACATGATCATATTTAATGGGGAGATTTATAATCACGTCAATTTACGTGCAGACCTTCAGTGGAAATTCCAAACAGAGTCTGATTCGGAAACGTTGTTGGCGGGCTTGGCTATCGAAGGGCATAATTTCCTGCGCAAGCTGAATGGAATGTTTGCTTTCGTTTTCTTGGACCGCTCATCAAATCACTGGATCGCGGCACGCGATGCTTTTGGAATCAAACCGCTATTTATTCACCGCAGCGGATTACTGACCATTATCGGATCAGAGGCCCCTGCGATCCGGGATCTTGTGAATGCATCGCCAAGCGAGGCTTCGATTGATGAATGGAGGCTTATTAGGCGCCCAATCCCAGGGAAATCATTCTTTGAGGGTATTGAAGAGGTATTGCCCGGCACATACGTTAAATCAAACAACGAGTCTCGAAAATACCGGGAGCGATCGCAAGTAGCAACCTTTTCTCAAGAGGGCTTTGAAGAAAAACTGATAACTTCCGTCAAGGCACACGAACTTAGTGATGTCCCGGTCACTGCATTCCTCAGTGGCGGCCTAGATAGCGCTGTCGTTTGCGCACTATCTTCGGTAACTACCGTCCACACTATTGGTATGGGATGTAATAACGAGTTTGATGGCGCAACAGAAAATGCGACGATAGCGAGGAAGAAGATTACGTATCACGAATTCACGCCGCAAGAGCTTATTCAGAGTTGGAGAGACCTTGTCAGAATAAGACGTGAACCAATTTCTGTACCAAATGAAGGTCTCATATATATGGGATGTCGTGAAATGCCCATCGAAACCAAGGTGATCTTAACAGGTGAGGGTGCAGATGAGTTGCTATTTGGGTACGATAGGATTTTCAGATGGGCTGTAGGCAACAACTGGCATGGCATGCAGGACTTTCTCGAATGCTACGGCTATTCCGGCAAGCGATCAATGACAGAACGACTGAAGGACTACCTAGAAGAAATGAAGGCCAATAAGTCGGTCATTGAATTTGCAGAAGATTTTTTTCTTTACGTACATTTACCTGGATTATTACGCCGGATGGATTCGGCGACAATGGCAGCATCTCGCGAAGCACGTGTACCTTTTGTATGCACAAGCCTCATGGACTACATGTATCGGCAACCTGCCGAACTACGTCTTTCCGATACAGAATCAAAGATTCCATTACGACGCCTTGCTAAGAAACTCAGGTTGTCCGGGGCACTTGAGAGAAAAAAAATAGGCTTTTCGGCAAGCTCACGACAAATCGACCGAAAAGCAGAATATGAAGAGTTTCAGGAGATTGTGATGGAGAATTTGGGATGGTTGTAGGGTATACCACCGGTGTATTTGATCTTTTTCATATTGGGCACGTAAATTTGCTTAGAAATGCACGTTCGATGTGCGACAAACTGATTGTTGGAGTGTCTGTTGACACTCTCGTTGCCTATAAAAACAAACAGGCTGTTATCCCTTTTAAAGAAAGACTTGAAGTCGTTAGGGCCTGCAGGTATGTGGATCTTGTCGTCCCACAGGAAACAATGAATAAAGTTGATGCCTACAAGCGTTACAAGTTCGATCTAATGTTCGTGGGGGACGATTGGTTTTCGACAGATAAGTGGGATGAAATCGAGGCAACGCTGAATGGTTTCGGCGTCAAGATTATGTACTTTCCTTACACGAAGACAACTTCATCCACACTAATCAACAAAACGCTAAATGATCTTCGGCAGGGGGGGGAGCCATTCTCAATCATCTCTACCGCATCAAAGATGAATAAATAGAATCACTATAATTAATGACGATTGAACAGATCAAGATCCAGAGAAATATTGAGGCGCTATCCCATCGATGGCCTAAAATATCATCGATTATCTTCTATACGCCGAGACGTTTTGAAGGTAATCTAAAATATGCATTCATTGAGATTTGCGCGAGAATCAAAAAATATAATTTTCCTGTAACTACGCATTTCCTTACACTTTACGCTGAAGATTATTTTGCGTTGCGTTCGGAAGGTCTCCCGGCAATTTACTGGTCCTCAGAAACTAAGAAACCCCTTAAGGCCCTTCTTGAAGCATCGGTCGTTGTTGAGGATGGTTTTTATTGTGACTCACCGCCAACGCCTCCCTTGCTGTTTTCAGCGTTACAGGGTGCCAAGCAGGTCAATCTCTGGCATGGAACTCCGATCAAGAAAATTCATCTTCAGCTCACGGATAGTTTTTTTGAGCTTGATTGTCACATGTCTACAATTTTTAAATATTCCGCTTCTATTCATACTGTCTGTCTGGCTTCAAAAAATCATTCCGATTTATTTAACAAGGCTTTTCTTTCCAAGAACCATGAGGTTACTGGTTACCCAAGGAACGATATACTAAAACGACAAATTACCTCAGCGGACAGAATAAATGTTGACCTCGAAACTCTAAAACAGGTTGAGGCAGTGGATGGAAAAAGAATCTTTATGTACGCCCCGACATGGCGAGACGGGAATCCTAAATGGATTAGTAAAAAAAATATCGAACAACTGGCCGATATTGTCTCGATATTGAACGGCGTTTTGATTGTAACCCCCCATCCTTTCGAAAGAGATATTGCCGGAAGAATGCTCCAAGAAATTCCTGGGATTTTTTTTCAAAGGGGGCATGATATTTATCCTTTCCTGAGGATAACCGACATCCTAATCACAGATTACTCATCAATAATTTTCGATTTTTTGTTGACCGATAAAGTGGTTGTTCTATATCGACCAGAGCATGATCAATATATTGAAAAATCAAGAGAGTTAATTCCGGAGCAATTTTCTTCGGTGAAATTGCCACTTGCAGAAACCCTTGAAGAACTACAGGATGTCTTGCTTAAAATCCCTAATGCGCCGGGAGAAGAACAATTAAAACTAAAAACCCTTCATAACGACTTTAATGATGCTAACTCATCCGAAAGAGTTGGAAATGTAGTACTTAACCTCGCCGGTTGCGGTATTTTAAAGCGATTCGTTTGTTGTCTAAAAAATGCTTTGAATAACATTACAAAGTTTTCACCAACCATTTCCCATGAAAAACTTTCGGTGCATGAATGGGACTTTAGCAACGCTGAAGCAGTCGAGCGCTTAAATCTAGAGGGTTTTTCTCATTGGGAAGAATGGGGGTGTTGGACAGATGGAAGTGAAGCCGTGATTCACTTTCCTGAAAAGCTTCCTGGTCGGATGCTTGTAAAGCTTGATGCTTTAGCTTACGGTCCGAATCGTAATACCCCTATCCGTTTCTGGACGCTTACAGGAGAAATAGATGTGCTCATTAAGGGAGGTATTTACATATTTGAATTGAACAATTTACGGCGAGGTGAGGAAATTCGAATAATAATTCCAACACCTACTTCTCCGGCAGAGCTAGCTGAAAGTGACGATACCAGAGCACTGGGTATTGGAATCCGAAAAATCAGCATTCTTGACATAAGTGTGCCGCTTACGAAAAGACTGGAAACAGCAGGAGAACACACAGGAATCGTCTAGGTGTGGTTTTCTGGCTGTGGCTCATGCCTTGGTATTCCCCCGATTGGTTGGCGCTGGCCTGCATGGTTTTCACGGCAGGCGGTCTGCGAGGGCTTCGCGCTGCGATGCTCGGCGCTTGGCCGCATCAAGAAGCCGCTTCAGGTGGGCGAGGCTGATGCCCATGTCCAGCGCAATCTCCTGTTGTGTCGGTTTGAACTTGTCTTGGGTCTGTTGCTTCAGGGTGTCAGCCTTCCAGTGAAGCCCTTTCTCCCGCAGGCGCTGAACTTCTGCCATTCCATCGGCCAGCCCTTGGAGCCTTTCGGCCTTGATTGTCTCGAATTCCTGCTGCGCTTCTTCTGCCCGTTCAGGGGTAATGCGCTCGCCGCGTCCGTCCTCGCTCTTGGCTGTGGCCTTCTCGCTGAACTCCTTGAGCATTGCCGCAGCCAGCCAAGCCGGGGGCGAGGTTTGGTGTTCGGCAATCAGCGTGAGTGCCTTCCAGAAGGCGTGCTTGTCGCCGCCGTTGAAGTCCTCGGCCAGCAACGGCAGGCGGAAATGTTCGCACCACCAGCGTGAAGCCGGGGAAAGCGGGTCGCTTGTGTCGCCTTCCGGCATCGACGGGATGCTCGGATCGACCTTCCGCAAGTCCTCAAGGTATTGGGCAAACTCGGCGGCAGCGTCTGCCTCGAGCAAGTCCATCGACGGGTCGCTGCCATAGCTGACCGTAATTTTCTGTTGGTCATTCATTGTTGTCGCCTCCCTTGGTCTTGTCGTTCATTGCGCTGGTGACGTATGCCGCCCAATCTTCCATCAGCCTGCGCCGCTTTTCCAGCAAGTCGCTCAGGGCGTATGCCGCCTCCGCCTTGTCCTTCAACTGGTGGGCTAGGGCGTGCTCGATCACTTCGCGGGGGTGTGCCGTCGATTCGCCTGCCCAATCTCGGAAGGTGGAACGGAAGCCATGAACGGTGAATTGGCCCAACTCCATACGCTTGAGCACGGCGGCAATGCTCATGTCGGACATTGGCTTGTCTGAGCGGGGGGCCGGGAACAGCAGCTTGTTCTTGTCGTCCTTGCGGGGTGGGATTGCGGCCTGCGCCTCCTTGGTCAGCGGAACTCGATGTTCCTTGCTTGCCTTCATGCGTTCAGCCGGAACGATCCACAAGCCATCCTTGTCCAGTTCGTCGTAGGTTGCGCCGCGTGTCTCGCCGGAGCGGGCAGCGGTGAGGATCGTCCAACGCAAGGCTGCAGCACTGCTGCCGTCCATCAATACCAACTTCTTCCAGAAAACCGGCAGGTCGCGGTAATCCATCGCTGCGTGGTGCTCGACCTTGGCAACCGCCGTGCGCTTCGGCAGGAGGGTAGAGAGATGCCCAGCCCAACGAGCCGGGTTGTCGCCTGACCGCAGACCGTGGGCTGTTGCGTAGTCCAGAATCTTCTCGATGCGGCCACGCACCCGGCTGGCTGTCTCGGTCTTCTCGTGCCAGATGGAGCGGAGGATGTCGAGCACGTCCGTTGTCGTGATGTATTGCGCCGCCTTCTTGCCGATAGTTTGGTAGGCGTAGGTCTTGAGCGACGAGCGCCATTGATCGGCAGACTTGGGATTCTTCCAGCCGGGGGCGTGTGCGGTGATGTAGTCTTCGGCCAGAGTCTCGAACAGGTCGCCCCCGGTCTTTAGCTTCCGCTGCGGAATGTCGCCGCGTTTGATGGCACGGCGCATGTCGAATGCCGCCTCTCTCGCCTCGGCCAGCGACACCAGCGGGAACCCGCCAAGCCCGTAGTCGGTTGTCTTGCCGTCCTTGGTGATCCGCAACGCCCAGTCACGCGAACCAGACTCGCGCACCCGCAGCACCAAGCCTCCACCGTCGTAATAACGCCCCGGCTGTGCCGTCCTTACCTTCTTGTCATTCAGCTTGCCCATCGTCAGACCCTCGATTAGACCCTTTTTAATTATCGCTCGTATCCGGTCGAAAGCAAAATTTATTGAACGAACTAGGTCTGACGAGTCTCTAAGAATACTATTAAATCATGAGTTTACGGAGCTATTTAGGCTTTTCTCGAAATTCGACGAATGAGTATGATGGCGGTCAAACCATCCGCCATGGACACCCAACTGGCCCCACTGCGCGGTGCACGCATCCTGGTGGTTGAAGACAACGATCTGAACCAGCAGATCGCGTTGGAGTTGCTGGGTGATGCTGGTTTTGCGGTGGACCTGGCCGGAGACGGCCAGATTGCCCTGACCATGTTGGCCCAGATGCACCAGCAAAACACCCCGTATGACATGGTCCTGATGGACATGCAAATGCCGGTGATGGACGGTCTGCAGGCCACCCTTGAGATCCGCAAGAACCCCAGCTACAGCAACCTGCCGGTGGTGGCGATGACGGCCAATGCCATGGAAGACGACCGCCAGCGCTGCCTGGCTGCGGGCATGAACGACTTTGTCACCAAACCGATTGAGCCGCAAGATCTGTGGCGGGCGCTGGCAGGCTGGATTCACCCGCGCGAGGGTTTGGGCCAGCCGGGGATAAAGCAGCGCCCAACCTGGCTCACCACCGCCGAGCAAGAAGAGATGCCGCAACAGATTCCTGGGTTGGATCTGCGTCTGGGACTGCGCCATGTGATGGGCAAAAAGCCCTTGTACCTGAGCCTGCTGCGCCGCTTTGTGCGGGGCCAACAGGCCGGTATGTTGCCTATTGTGCAGGCGTTGGAGGCGGGTGACACCGCCACCGCCGAACGACTGGCACACACCTTGAAAGGGCTGGCCGGCAACATCGGCGCCAGCGCGCTGCAGGCTGCGATGGAGCCGGTGGAAACGGCGCTGCGTGAACAAGCGCCGCCCGCAACGGTACACACCCTGCTGGCGCCCGCAGCAAACCTGCTGACAGAACTTCTGGCCCAGCTACAAGCCCAACTGCCTGAGCAGGCCGCCAATCCCGATAACGGCGCCGTGGATCTGGAGCAGCTCCAGTTGGTTTGCCACAAACTGCAAGCCCTTCTGGCTTACGATGACCCAGAAGCGATTGAGCTGTTGCGAGATCACGCGCCTTTGCTCGAAGCCGCGCTGGGCGCGAGTTATCGCACAATCAAGACGGCAGTGGATGATTTTGATTTTGAAGAAGCCCTGCGTGTCATGACATCTGCCGCCACACAGGCCAACATCTCTCTTTGACACAAGGCCGCTGACCATGAACAAATCTGTCCACACTGGGAAATCCACCATTCTGGTGGTTGATGACACCCCCGAAAACCTGACGCTGATGTCCACCCTGCTAAAGGACAACTACCAGGTCAGGGCGGCCAACAATGGTGACAGGGCACTCAAGATTGCGCAGTCCGAGCAGGCGCCGGATCTGATCCTGCTCGACATCATGATGCCCGACATCGATGGCTATGAAGTCTGTCGTCGGCTCAAGGCCCAGGTAAGCACGCGCGACATCCCGATCATCTTCTTGACCGCCCGCTCGGATATCGAAGATGAACAGAAAGGCCTGGAGCTGGGTGCGGTCGACTACATCACCAAACCCATCAACCCGCCGATTGTGCTGGCGCGTGTGGCGGCACAGCTCTCGCTCAAGGCGCGCACCGATTTCCGGCGAGAAAGAAATGACTTTTTGCTGGAGAAAAACGACTACTTGAAGGAAAAAAACGACTTCCTGCACGACAAAAATGCGTTTCTGGAGCATGAAGTCGCCCGCCGCACCGAAGAAGTCACCGCGATTCAGGACGTCACCATTCTGGCCATGGCCTCACTCGCTGAAACCCGCGACTCCGAGACCGGCAACCACATCCGGCGCACCCAGCACTATGTCAAGGCGCTGGCCGAAAAACTCAAGACCCACCCGCGGTTTGAAGCGTTTCTGACCGACCACAACATTCAGATGTTGTTCAAGTCAGCGCCCTTGCACGACATTGGCAAGGTTGGCATACCGGACCGCATCCTGCTCAAGCCCGGCCGCTTCACACCCGAAGAGTTTGAGATCATGAAAACCCACACCACCCTCGGACGCGATGCCATCGCCCATGCCGAAGCGTCGCTGGGCACCCGGGTCGAATTTCTCACCATGGCCAAAGACATCGCCCTGTTCCACCAGGAAAAATGGGACGGCAGTGGTTACTCGGCCGGTTTGCAGGGTGACGCCATTCCGATCTCCGCGCGCCTGATGGCCGTGGCCGACGTGTATGACGCCTTGATCAGCCGGCGCGTTTACAAAGAAGGCATGCCCCACGAGCGCGCGGTGGAGATCATTGAGCAGGGACGGGGCAAACATTTCGACCCAGACATGGTGGACTGCTTTCTCGCCATCCAGGGCGAGTTCCAGGCGATTGCGCTGCGTTACGCCGACTCCGACATCGACATGCAAAAAAAGGCGCTCTACCTCGACATCGCCACACCCGGCGCAGCGGGTTAGCCGACGGCTTGTGGTGCAGTTGGTGTGACGCGGTGGATGCCACAATCTGCCCATGTCCGCCGCCCGCATTCCCCCCGTTCAATGCCTGCTGACCTTTGAAGCGCTGGCGCGCCTGCGCAGCGTGACACAAACCGCCGAGGAGCTGTGTGTCACCCCCAGCGCGGTGAGCCACCGTGTCAAACAGCTGGAGCAGATCATTGGCACCAAGCTGTTTGGCCGCGCCGATTTTTCGCTGACCATTGAGGGTGTGGAATACCTGGCGCATGTGCGCGAAGGGCTGGCGATGCTGCAGCGTTTCCCGAGTTCGGCGATGGCGCCGGGCAAACGCAAACTGCGCCTGGCGGTGACACCCACCTTTGCCCGCTCAATCCTGATCCCGCGCCTGCGCCAATTCACCGAAGCCTATCCCGAAATTGATCTGACGCTGCAGGTCTCGATCCCGCTGCTTGATGTGGTGGCCGAGGACGCTGACCTGACGATCCGCTTTGGCGCGGGCCGTTATGCCGACATGGAGTACACCTGCCTGACCAAGGACGATGTCACACCGCTGGCCTCGCCCGCCTATGTGCGCGAACACGGGCCGTTCGAGGTAGCGCAGGACCTGGCCGGTGAAACCTTGCTGCGCAGCCCGCTGGAACCTTGGCGCACCTGGTTTGCCGCACAGGGCCTGGACTGGCCCGAGCCGGTGGACGGCTCCCAGTTCAACGACATCGGCCTGATGTGCGACGGCGCCGCCGCTGGCATGGGCATCGGCCTGATCCGCCTGAAGCTGGCCCAGCCCTGGCTCGACAACGGCGCGCTGGTGCGCCTGGGCCACAGCAACGTCTTCAGCGCCAACGTGCCCAGCCCCCACGCGCACTATCTGTGCTGGCGCACCGGCATGATGGACCGCTGGGAATGCGCCGCCTTCGCCGAATGGTTAAAAACCAGCCCAGCCTGAGTTTGATGAAAAAAGTGCCTCTAGCCCTTATAAATAAAGGGCTGACAGCTATGTTTGTAAGAGTGTTTTTATTTCAACCGCTGTTGTAAAAATCGTCACACCCCAAACGACCACAAGGGTTTAGAGTCACCCCCTGACCGCACCGCTTCGCCAAAGAACCCCCATGAACAGCACTGCTGCCTCCATCAACACCACATCACTACAAAGATCAGAGCGACAAGCCCAGGTTGTCAAAGGACTACAAGCCGATTTGCCACCACACGCCCTGTTGTGGAACGTTGAGGACACCACGCCCTACGAATGTGATGGCCTGACCGCCTACCGCCAGCGCCCGCTGGTGGTGGCGCTGCCCGAGAACGAGGCCCAGGTCCAGGCGGTGTTGCGCACTTGTCACCGCCTGGGGGTGCCGGTGGTGGCACGTGGTGCCGGTACCGGTTTGTCCGGCGGCGCCTTGCCACATGCTTTGGGTATGACCTTGTCGCTGGCCAAGTTCAACAAAATCCTCAAGATCGACAAACAAGCCCGCACCGCCACCGTCCAATGTGGTGTGCGCAACCTGGCCATCAGTGAGGCGGTAGCAGAGCTGGGCCTGTATTACGCGCCCGACCCATCGAGCCAGATCGCCTGCACCATCGGTGGCAATGTGGCCGAAAACTCGGGCGGTGTGCATTGCCTGAAATACGGGCTGACACTGCACAACGTGCTCAAGGTCAAGGGTTTCACCGTAGCGGGCGACGAGTTCACTCTGGGGTCCGACGCGCTGGACACACCCGGGTTAGACCTGCTGAGTGTGGTGATTGGCTCAGAAGGGATGCTGGTCGTCATCACTGAAGTCACCGTCAAGCTCGTCCCCAAACCCCTGCTGGCGCGCTGCATCATGGCCAGTTTTGACGACATGCGCAAAGCCGGCGACGCGGTCGCCAGCCTGATTGGCGCGGGCATCATCCCGGCCGGTCTGGAGATGATGGACAAACCGATGACCGCTGCGGTCGAAGACTTTGTTCACGCCGGTTACGACCTGACGGCCGAAGCAATTTTGCTGTGTGAAAGCGACGGCACGCCCGAAGAAGTTGAGGAAGACATTGGCCGCATGAGTCACGTGCTGCGCGGTTGCGGTGCCACCGCGATTGCGGTGAGCCGTGACGAGGCCGAGCGCCTGCGCTTCTGGAGCGGGCGCAAAAATGCCTTTCCGGCCAGCGGGCGCATCAGCCCGGACTACATGTGTATGGACAGTACCATCCCGCGCAAACGCCTGGCCGATCTCCTGCTGGCGATCCAGGAAATGGAAAAACGTTATGGCCTGCGCTGCGCCAACGTCTTTCATGCGGGTGACGGCAACCTGCATCCGCTCATCATGTTCGATGCCAATGACGCCGACCAGTTGCGGCGCTGTGAACTGTTTGGCGCCGAGATCCTGGAAACCAGCGTCGCCATGGGTGGCACGGTGACCGGTGAACATGGTGTTGGTGTCGAGAAACTCAACAGCATGTGTGTGCAGTTCAGCGCAGAAGAAAACGAGCAGATGTTTGGTGTCAAACGCGCGTTTGATCCGCCCGGCCTACTCAACCCCGGCAAGGTCATCCCGACCCTGCAACGCTGCGCCGAGTACGGCAAGATGCTGGTGCGCAACGGCCAGCTCAGTCACCCCACCATTTCACGTTTTTAATAGCAAACTATGCAAGCAATACAAGGGTTAGCATGGCTTTTGGCCATGCAATCGCTGGGGGAACTGTTGTCCCGCGGTCTCCATCTCCCCATCCCCGGGCCGGTGATCGGCATGTTGCTGCTGTTGCTGGCCTTGCGCTGGCCGGCGGTGCGGCTGCCTGTGGCCAGCTGCTCCGGCTTTTTGTTGTCACACCTGTCCTTGCTGTTTGTGCCGGTGGGTGTCGGTGTTATGACGCATCTGGGGCTGCTGGCCCAGTTTGGCGTGCGCATGCTGGTGGTGATTGTGTTGTCCACCTGGATCGGCCTAGCAGCCACCGCGCTGGTGTTGCGATATGTTCGGAGTGCCAGCGATGCCTAAGTTTGTGGAACTCTGGATCTACCTCTCAGCCACACCGCTGTTCGGGTTAACCGCCACGCTGGTGGTCTACGTGCTGGCTCAGGCGGCCTATGCCCGGCTCGACCAGGCGGCCTGGGCCAACCCGGTGTTGTGGTCGGTGATTGTGCTGGCATGCCTGCTGATTCTGACCGGAGAGGATTACCAAACCTACTTTTCGGGCGCACAGTTCATTCATTTTCTGCTGGGCCCGGCGGTGGTGGCGCTGGCCTGGCCGCTGTGGGAGCGGCGCACCGAACTGCTGCTGCGCTGGCGGGCGCTGTTGCTGGCCGCGTTAGTAGGCGGTGCGGCGGCCAGCAGTTCGGCTCTGGCCTTGGGTTGGGCCATGGGCCTGCCGCACGATGTGGTGCTGTCTCTCGCGCCCAAGTCCGTGACCTCCCCGGTGGCGATGGGTATTGCCGACAAGATTGGCGGCATTCCGGCGCTGGCGGCGGTGTTTACCGTGATCACCGGCATGGTTGGGGCCTTGAGTGGCAAGGCGTTGCTGAACTGGCTCAAGGTGCCGCAAACCGACCATGGCTGGATGTCCCAGGGGTTTGCGCTGGGGACGGCGGCGCATGGCATTGGCGCCGCACGTGCTTTGCAGGTCAATGCCGATGCTGGCGCCTATGCCGGGCTGGCCTTGGGACTGCAGGCGGTACTCGCCTCGTTGTTGATACCGCTGTTGTTCTGGCTGTTTTGAGCGTCAGACGCGTTGGCTGATACGCCGCGCGGGCTCGTCATCCGCCAGGATGGCCTGCGCCCAGGGGGTGAGTTTGCTGGTGTCGGCACGCAGTATTTCCTGCTTGACTGCCAGAATCTGCGCTGGATGCATCGAAAAACTGCGCAAGCCAAAACCCAGCAGCAATTTGGTCAGGCTGGTGTCGCCAGCCATTTCGCCACAGACACTCACCGTTTTGCCTTGCAGCCGCCCCTCTTCGATGGTGCTGGCCACGAGTCGTAAAACGGCCGGATGCAAGGGATCGTAGAGGTGCGCGACTGACTCGTCAGCGCGGTCAATCGCCAGGGTGTACTGGATCAGGTCGTTGGTGCCGATGGACAAAAAGTCGAAATACTTCAGGAATACCTTGAGTGTTAACGCGGCGGCCGGGATCTCAATCATGGCGCCGATCTTCACTGGGCCGTAGCTCAGCCCCCGGTTGTCCAGCAGCACCCGGGCGTGGTCAATCAGCGCCATGGTCTGGCGAATTTCGCTGGCGTGCACCAGCATCGGAATCAGCAAATGCACCGGGCCATGTGCTGCGGCACGTAAGATGGCGCGCAACTGGGTCAGGAACATGGCTGGCTCGGACAGGCTCCAACGGATGGCGCGCAAACCCAACGCCGGGTTCAGGTGACCAATGTCACGCGCGGTGTCATCCAGCGGTTTGTCGGCGCCGATGTCCACGGTGCGGATGGTCACCGGCAAACCCTGCATGCCTTCGATGGCTCGCCGATAGGCCTGGTACTGCTCTTCTTCGTTAGGCAATTTGCCATGGCGACCCATGAACAAAAACTCGCTGCGAAACAGGCCGACACCCGCCGCGCCTGCGCGGATGGCGCCAGCCGCGTCTTCGGGCATCTCGATGTTGGCCAGCAGCTCGACCTTTTGACCATCCAGCGTGACCGCCGGTGTGTGCAGCAGACGTGCCAGGCGCCCCCGGGCGAGTTCACCCTGGCGTTGTTTGAAACCGTATTCCGCCAAGATGATGGGAGACGGGTCGATCACCGCCACACCGGCATCACCGTCCACAATGATCCAATCGTCCTGACGGATCAGCTGACTCGACAAACGTGCACCGACCACCGCAGGTATATCCAGACTGCGCGCCACAATGGCAGTGTGCGAGGTTTTGCCTCCCACATCGGTGATGAAGCCGGCAAAAATGCTTTGTTTGAACTGCAGCATGTCGGCCGGCGACAGGTCATGCGCCACCAGAATCAGCGGCACATCCACCGTGTCATCCAACAGCAGGTCTTGTTGTGCCGCTTTACGCCCACCGCGGCCAAGGGGCTGAATCAGCGGTGAAGAAATACCCCGCATAGCGCGCAGGACGCGCTCAGTGATCTGCTCCAAGTCAGACTTGCGCTCACGCAGATATTCGTCCTCCATCTCGTCAAATTGGCGGGCAACCACTTCCAGTTGGCTGGTAAGCGCCCATTCGGCGTTGTAGAGCCGGTCTTTGATCCAGTGTTTGACGCCCTCTGTCAGTTGCTCGTCCTGCAGCAGCATCAGGTGCACCTCCAACAAAGCTGCCAGTTCGTGCGGGGTGTCCTTGGGGCCCAATTGGCCGATGCTGGTCTGCAGGCGATGGATTTCTGCAATCACCGCATCACGGCCATCGCGCACTCGGTTGATTTCAGCAGCCACTTGCGACGACTCGATGAAGTAATGGGCCACATCCAGACGGCTCGACGCCACCAGCACAGCACGCCCGATGGCAATGCCCCTGGCAACAGCCAGACCGTGGATAGAGAAAGTCATGACGGCATCACCAAGCTCATTTACTCCCCCTCGCCAAATTTGTCTTGAATCAGAGCCAACAAAGCATCCATGGCCTCTTGCTCGCGCTCACCACTGGTTTCTACCTCGACCTGAACACCCATCCCGGCGGCCAGCATCATCACCCCCATGATGCTTTTGGCATTAACACGGCGATCACCACGTGCCATCCAGACTTCACATGGAAAACTTCCCGCCAATTTGGTCAGTTTGGCCGAGGCGCGGGCGTGCAAGCCCAATTTATTGCTGATAGTCGTGGTCGCTTTGATCATGTGGTCTTCGTTTTTGATTCTGGGGTGCTGTCACCGCTACTTGCATAACACCTTGTGTGCCGCCGGCGAGCGCTCGGGCCACCAAGGCGTCGATGGACTCCTGTCGGTAGGTGACGGCCCGCATCAGCATTGGCAAATTGACGCCGGTGATGAGCCTGGAACTCACGCCATCCACCAACTTTTGTGCCACATTACAAGGTGTCGCACCAAACAAATCCGTCAACACCAAAGTGAACGGGGTGTTCAGCATGGACAGTGTCATCCGTGCCGAAGCCAATGTTTCATCACTCGGCATATTTGGTTGAACATCAAACACCGCCAACGAGGTCGCAGCGTCTGGAAACACATGCAACACACATTGACGCAAGGCACTCGCCAAAGGTGCATGGGCAATGATGAAAATACCGTTGTTCATAAGGTGAAAGAGGCGCCGGATGGTGCAGAAATGTCCGTTGGGTGTCCTGCTAATAACAGTATCTGGCGTGATTATGACGTTGACCTGCGTTTGGCCAAGTTTGTGCCTAATTCCGTTTCCAAATCATTCGTGCCTAGGCGCTGAGCCGAGGGCTGTGCTGGTGCACAACAAGGCGAAACAACAACGACATGAGTGATTTAACAATGGAATAGCAACTGCTACTTCAATGCACCAAAAACCCTTTGTAGCACAGCACTGCCGGTACCCACCGGGTCTTGGCGGATTCTTTTCTCTTCTTCGCCAATCATGAAATATAGACCATCTAACGTTTTGCCCGTCACATACTGCTCCAGGCTGGCCTGATCGCCCTTGAGCACGCCAATGCTGAAGGCCTGGTTGGCAATGCGGTTGTATTTGTCGACCATGCTGACCTGCTGCGTGGTCTTTTTGATGATCGGCAAAAACTTCTCGCCCAAGGGTGATCTCGTTTTGTCAGCAAAAAACTGCGTCACCGAGGTATCCCCACCACTCAGAATGTTTTTTGCATCCTGAACAGTCATGGATTTGACGGCCCTTACCAACAAGTCCCGTGCCAGCGGGACTGCAGCTTCTGCGGCGTGGTTCATGGCTGCCGTCAACTCTTCCAACCGGGCACCCTGCCCCAGCCGACGCAACAAACCAGCGGCATCTTCCAGATAACCCGGCAATGGAATGCGTACCTGGTCATTGCCCAAAAAACCATTGTTTTTCCCCAGGGAGTCAATGGCAACAAGAACCCCTTTTTCAAGTGCAGCTTTCAACCCTTGGGTCGCTTGCGCACTGGTCAACTCATTCAAAGTTAACGCCAGGCCCCTACTCGGAGCGGCAAAAAACAAGGCGGCGGAACACGCGGTGGCAAGGCTATTGAAATGGCGACGATTCATGGGACTGACCTCACGATGGGGCGAGAGATGGCCACAGTCCATCTCCCATCAATTTTTCTGGACACCATACAGCACCCAGAAACAGATTCACTTGTTCCTGAAATCGTCGTGGCAGGACTTGCAGGCACCACCCGTGGCATTCACTGCCGCCTTGATGGCATCCAGGTTGCCAGATTTGGCAGCAACGTTGAGTTTGGCCATTTCTGTTTGCAGCTTGCTAGCGTAGTCATCAAACTTTGTTTTGTTGGCCCATATCTCGGGCTTGGCCTTGCTCTCACCCTTGTCCATGCCCGGGCCAAACCCGGCCCAGGGTAACTTGGCCACAAATTCGGCAACAGCAACACTTTCAGCAGCCACTTTTGCGTCAAACGGGATCTTTCCGCTGGCCATACCCGCAACACGACCAAAATTCTGTTGCATGACAAAAAGCGCACTTTGACGGTATTTGATGGCGTCTTCTACCTTGGCAAACTGTGCAGAAGCCGGGATAACAACACAAGCAGCGAAAGCTGCAAAAACAAAAGTACGTAGCTTTTTCATGCCATTGCTCCTGGGGTTAAACTAAATCTGACCATGCTCATTCTATGGTTTTCCTGGCTGACGACCTCCGACAAGGATTGCTGAGATGTCTAAGAAATATATTGTTCGCGTCTGGGATGCACCCACCCGCTTGTTTCACTGGGCCTTAACCGTCTGCGTCGTGTCTGCGGTGATTACCGCGCAAATCGGAGGGGCGGCCATGGATTGGCACTTTAAGATCGGCTACACCATTCTCACCTTACTGCTGTTCAGGCTGATCTGGGGTTTGGTTGGTGGATATTGGTCACGCTTCAGGACTTTCCTTTACCGCCCAGCTCAGATCCTAGCGCACATCAAAGGTCAGAAGGACCAGCAACCAGGTCTCGGGCATAACCCTTTGGGCGCGCTGTCAGTGTTTGCATTGCTTGGATTCCTGGCATTACAACTGGTCTCCGGGCTGTTCAGCGACGATGAAATTTCGGCCAGCGGCCCTCTGGCAACTTTTGTGTCGTCAACTTGGGTCGCCAACGCCACCTATTACCACGCCGAAATCGGCAAACTCATCTTGATCGCACTGGTAATACTTCATGTGCTGGCGATTTGCCTGTACTTCCTGAAGAAGCGGGAAAATCTTGTCAGGCCCATGATTACTGGAGATAAAACTTTGGACTACGAGGTTGTGGGCTCCGAAGACCACGCCCGGAGCCGGATCAAGGCTGTGCTCATCTTGGCAGTTTGTGCCATCTTCGTTTGGGGATTCACACGCTGGTTGGCATGACAAAAAAACTCACAGTAGACACGCTCGCACGCGCAACCAGC
>WSSedL1CaDRAFT_10000954_pt1 | contig 18589 bp, 15 predicted proteins | sample WetSurSL1Cattail_FD_9464 | JGI IMG/M metagenome (IMG submission 9464)
AGGAAGATACGGGCGGCAGCCTGTTTGATAAATTAGCGACGCTCGGCGGGGAGCTTCTGCTTAAAGCAATGAAACAGCTTGAAGCAAAATGCGCTGAAAGAAATGTACAAGATAACGAGAAAGCCACTAATGTGAAGATGATTGCTAAGGAAATGGGCCGCATTGATTTCACTCAATCGGCGATCAGAATAGAGCGGTTGGTCAGAGGCCTAAATCCTTGGCCAAGTGCATATACCATGCTGGAGGGTAGAACACTAAAAATATGGAAATCAGAGGCTGTGCCCGGAATTTATACAGCAGTACCGGGAGAAGTGGTAGCGGTGGGTAAAGATTCGATTTCAGTCATGACCGGTGAAGGCGTTCTGATAATTACAGAACTACAGCTGGAGGGTAAGAAACGTATGACTGTGGATGCATTCTTACGAGGCTATCCTGTAAAAGTCGGAACGCAATTTAATGTGAAATAAAGATCAATTTCACATTTAAAAGTTTGTGCCTGCGTAATCCTCGGCCCAAACTAATTCTAAGGGTAAGCATGTTAAGTTAATGTGAAAATAGTCTAGCAAAGATCATGAGAGCCATTAGGAATATAAGAATGAATTCCGTTGGAAATTTATTTTTATATTTACGGGCGTCGTATGGTATTTACAATGTACTAAAAAGGATGGTGTATGTTATGGGTTATGGTTATATAGGTCAGATGGATCCAACCTATATTTTGGTTATCATTGGTATAGTTATAACATTAGCGGCATCTGCCAGAGTTAAAACAACCTTTTCGAAATATTCGAGAATACACAGTATGTCCGGTTATACAGGAGCACAAGTAGCAGAGCGGTTGCTGTATGATGCCGGAATTTTTGATGTAAGAGTTGAGAGAGTACCGGGAAATTTATCTGATCATTATGATCCAAGAAGCAAGACTTTAAGACTTTCCGAGCCTGTTTACGGACAAAGTTCTCTCGCGGCAATCGGTGTTGCTGCCCATGAATGCGGACATGCAATGCAGCATCAGCATTCCTATGTTCCGTTAAAGCTGCGCAGTTCCCTTGTTCCTGTTGCCAATATCGGTTCCATGGCAGCCTGGCCTATCATCATACTTGGTGTTGTTCTGAGTTGGAACAGTTTTCTTATTGGTCTGGGAATTATATTATTTTCTATCGCGGTCTTATTTCAGATTGTAACACTTCCGGTTGAATTCAATGCCTCTAGAAGAGCAATTGTTAAGCTTGGTGAGACGGGTATCCTACAGCAGCAAGAACTCAAACAATCGAAGAAGGTCCTTGATGCGGCGGCGCTTACTTATGTGGCAGCTGCAGCAGCAACTATATTACAACTTTTGAGGCTGTTGATGATGTTTGGCGGAGGGAGAAACCGTGACTGATCAAACAAACGCAAGGGAAATTGTGTTGGATATGTTGCTTGAGGTGCTGGAGGGCGACAAATTCAGTCATTCAGTACAAAATTTTACATTGAAGCAACATCAACAACTTAGTAAGCAGGAGCGAGCATTTATCTCTCGTCTGTTTATAGGAACGGTAAAGACATATCTGACACTTGATTATGTCATAAATAAATTTTCTACCCTTTCGATACAAAAGATGAAGCCATTAATCCGTAATCTGCTTCGAATGAGTGTCTATCAGTTACTATATATGGATCAGGTTCCGGATTCCGCAACCTGTAACGAAGCAGTTAATCTTGCAGGAAAGCGAGGATTTGCAAAACTGTCCGGATTTGTTAACGGAGTGCTTCGTAATATCGCAAGGAACTCCTCGGATATCAAATTTCCTGATAAAGAAAAAGATGCAAAGGCATATTTGGAGGTAACCTATTCGGTTCCTGAATATTTGGTTTCAAGGCTTTTGACACAATATGAATTTGAAACCGTTGAGAAAATGTTGGGAGCATCCTTAAAGGAGAAAGATGTAACAATCCGGTGTAACCGGAGAAAGCTCACTCCGTTGGAGCTTAAGGAGCGCTTAATCAAAGAAGGTGTTCAGACTGAAGAAAGTGAGTATCTGGACTATGCCTTCAAAATCAGCGGTTTTGATTACCTTGATGGACTGGAAAGCTTTCGCCAGGGACTGTTTACCGTACAGGATGTCAGTTCGATGCTGGTATGTGAGGCGGCAGGTATCAAGGAGAAGGATTTTGTTATTGATATATGTGCCGCCCCGGGTGGAAAAACCCTCCATGCAGCTGAAAAAGCACAGCATGTATTAGCAAGGGATATTACAGAATATAAAATTCAATTAATGAATGAAAATATCCGCCGGATGGGAGCGAAGAATGTTATAACTCAAGTATGGGATGCGACCAATCCGGATCAAGAGATGACAGGCCTTGCAGATGTCGTCATAGCAGATTTGCCCTGCAGCGGACTTGGTGTGATTGGCAAAAAGCCTGATATTAAATACAAACTGACACACAAACAACACAAAGAGTTGGTAGAATTACAAAGGAAGATTCTTACAGTGATACAGGAATATGTAAAAAAAGATGGAGTACTTATATTTAGTACCTGCACAGTGGACAGGGAAGAGAATGAGGAAAACCGTAACTGGTTTATTAACCGGTTTGAATTCGAAGCAGAAAGTTTAGATCCGTTCCTACCAAAGCAGCTCCAAAATGCCGATACCAAAGAAGGTTTTTTGCAGCTTATACAGGGAATTGATCATACCGATGGCTTCTTTTTGGCAAGATTTCGTAGAAAATAAATATAGGAATTGGTAAAAAAAATGGATACTTTTGATATAAAATCCTTAAATCAGACTGAACTCGAACAAGAATTTAAGCTCCTTGGCCTTCCGGCATACAGGGCAAAACAAATCTATGAATGGCTACATGTAAAGCTGGTAACAGACTATGATGAGATGATGAATATACCAAAGAATCTTAGAGATGCTCTGAGGGATAAATATCCATTAACAATCCTACAGGAAGTCGATTCCCTACATTCATCTACGGATGGAACAATAAAATACTTGTTCCGACTCATGGATGACAGGGTGATTGAAAGTGTATTTATGAAGTATCATCACGGTAACAGCGTATGCATTTCTTCACAGGTTGGCTGTAAAATGGGCTGCAGATTCTGTGCCTCCGCAATTGGTGGCAAGGAGCGGGATTTGCTTCCGTCTGAAATGCTTGATCAGGTTTATCGGATACAAACGCTTAGTGGAGAGCGGGTATCAAATATTGTAATTATGGGAACGGGAGAGCCGTTTGATAACTATGATAATGTCATTCGCTTTCTAAGAATGATTACGGACTCCGGCGGTCAAAACATCAGTGTGCGAAACATTACGTTATCCACCTGTGGCATTCCTGATAAGATTCGTGCATTTGCTAAGGAGGGTTTACCGATAACATTGGCACTCTCACTACATGCACCAAACGATGAGATACGTAAACAATTAATGCCGGTTGCAGCAAAATACAATATGAGTGAGGTCATAGATGCTTTTATCTATTATTATGAGAAAACAGGCAGAAGACTGACCTTTGAATATAGTCTGGTAGATGGAATAAACGATGGGGAAGAGCAGGCAAAGGAGCTTGCAAAACTTGTCAAAGGTATCAATTGTCATATAAATTTAATACCCGTAAACCCGATAAAAGAACGGGATTACAGGAAGTCAGAAAGTCAGGCAATACAAAAGTTTAAATTTATACTTGAAAAAAACAGAATAAATGTTACTATAAGAAGAGAAATGGGCGCAGATATTGATGCTGCCTGTGGGCAATTGAGAAAGAGCTATCATGATAAAAATAGCCTTTAGAGGTTGTGGAGACTGGGAGGTGCAATCTTGAAAGCATTTTCAATAACTGATATTGGAGAGCGGCGAAGGATAAACCAGGATTATGTTTTTTGCAGCGAAGTTGCTGTAGGAATGCTACCGAATTTATTTATTGTTGCGGATGGCATGGGGGGACATAATGCGGGTGATTATGCTTCAAGATTCTGTGTGGAGTTTTTTAAGCAAAGAATAGAGGAAAGCCTAATTGAATCACCGGTTGCTTCTATTGAGGCGGCACTAAAAGAAACGAACGATATGCTGCGAAGTAAAGCTCAGGAACAAATTGATTTAGAGGGTATGGGAACGACTTTTGTGGCAGCAACCATATCGGATAAGGTAATGTATGTTACCAATGTCGGTGACAGCAGATTATATGTAGTCGGGAAAGAGATTAGGCAGATTACCGAAGATCATAGTCTGGTAGAGGCAATGGTAAAGACCGGTGAGCTTGACAAAAGTGAAGCCAGACTTCATCCAAATAAAAACATCATTACTAGAGCTGTGGGTGTAAATGAGGATTTGGAACCCGACTTTTTTGAAGTGAGTTTAGAGGATGGGGATACTGTACTTATATGCTCGGATGGTCTTACCAATATGCTGGAAGACGAGTTAATCGAGCAGATCGTCAAGGAAAATGATGATCCGGCCATTGCTGCTGAAACTTTAGTAAAGCATGCAAATCAGAATGGTGGAAAAGATAATATAGCAATCATTATTATTAAAGTATGAAAACGAGGTGAGCAAAAATGTTAAAACCTGGAATGATCATCAGTGAACGCTACGAGATCATTGATAAAGTCGGCTCCGGTGGAATGGCTGATGTTTATAAAGCAAAAGACCTAAGGTTAAATCGTTTTGTGGCTATTAAAGTATTAAAGCCGGAATATTCAAGTGATAAAAGTTTTGTAAATAAATTTAGAGGAGAAGCTCAGTCAGCTGCCGGATTATCCCATCCTAATATCGTTAATGTGTATGATGTAGGTGATGATGGCAGTTTACATTTTATTGTAATGGAGCTTGTAGAGGGTATTACCCTGAAGCGTTTTATTGAGAGGAAGGGTAAGCTTGAGATCAAGGAAGCAGTCGGAATTGGTATTCAGATTGCACAAGGCATGGAAGCTGCTCATGATAATCACATAATTCATAGGGATATTAAACCTCAGAATATTATTATTTCAAGAGACGGTAAAGTGAAAGTAACAGATTTTGGTATCGCTAAGGCAACCAATTCAAATACGATTACCTCCAATGCGATGGGGTCAGTACATTATCTATCTCCCGAACAAGCGAGAGGTGGATACAGCGATGAAAAGAGCGATATCTATTCGCTTGGTGTAACCTTATATGAGATGCTTTCAGGTAAAGTACCGTTTGCCGGTGATAATACAGTATCGGTGGCACTTCTTCACATACAGGGAGAGGCTATGCCTTTGCGTGAACTTGATCCTGAGATTCCGGTCAGTATCGATAAGATTGTACAAAAATGTATGCAAAAGCGACCGGAAAGAAGATATCATTCCGCTTCTGAGTTGATTGCAGACTTAAAGAAAGCAATTACAAATCCGGATGGAGATTTTGTTCAGATTCCTGCATTTGTAGCTTCAGATTCACCAACGATAAATATTTCAGATGATTTAAGTAAAATTAAAAGCGGGACTTATATAGATGAAGATATGCGTTCCACAAAGAATCTCGGTGTATCAAAAGCCAATGATGAAGATGATGAAGATCTTGATACAGTCGATTCCAAGGTGGAAAAGGTATTCTTTATAGGGACAATTGTAGCTGCGGTAGTTCTTGCAGTAGTTATTTTCATCGCAGTCGGTTGGCTTTTATTGCACGGTGGTAACGGAAAGAATAATGACGATGGGGAGACTTCCGTAACTCCTATCGTGAGTGTGACACCCACGCCCCCTTACGAAAATCCCGATGGTGAAGATTATACCGTTCCCAATGTAGTAGGCTATACAAAGGATGACGCAGTATCTATTATTAACACGGCGGCGGGTGATGATGTATTTATTAAGTTTCTTGATGATCAATACTCCGATACGGTTGAAGCCGGTAAAGTAATGAAGCAGTTTCCCGAAGCCGGTGAACCGAGTAAGACAGGTTCTACGATTATGCTGACACTCAGTAAGGGCAAACAGTCCATCGAAGTGCCGAATATCGCAGGTCTCACGGAAGCGAAAGCAAAAACGAAATTAGCAGAATATAATCTTGATATGGATCCACAGTATAAGGACAGTGATACGATTGAAAAGGGACATGTCATTTCAACCGATCCGGTAATCGGCACTTCAGTAAAATCCGGTGACACTATTACGGTAATTATCAGTAATGGAACTACGAATACAGTAGCAGTTGTTCCAAATCTTATTGATTTGACGAAGAATGCTGCTATTACTGCTTTGTCTGATGCGGGTCTGGAGCTCGGTGATGTTAGTCTGGAAGCATCCACGGATTACGTTGAAGGACATATCACCTATCAGAGCTATTCCGAAGGCGAAAGTGTCACAAAGGGTACCAAAGTTGATATTACCTTAAGCACCGGTTCCGGCGAGTACACAGGGAAAGTAAATATCGATCTTAACCCTTTTGAAAATAATCCGGAATATGTTGCGGGGGAACAGGCTGAGATTATTCTGACCGTAGTGCAGGATGGACAACCGGGAGTAGATATCTATGATGAGATGTGTGATATCGATGACTTCCCGTTACAGGTAGAGTTTACTATGCCTAGCCCATCTGATTGTACAATTACCATGTCGGTGGATGGAACAGATTTTACATTAAACGGTGATACATCCGCCTATACCTGGACTACGTCTTTATCTGAGGAGAATTAAGCTTGAAGGGTAAAATTATCAAAGGTATTGCTGGTTTTTACTATGTTCATACGCCGGAAAAAGATGTGGTCTATGAATGTAAGGCGAAGGGTATTTTTCGTAATCAAAAGATGAAACCACTGGTCGGTGATGATGTAGTTATCAATACGGATAATCAACCGGAAGGCAAAGGCATAATTGTTGATATATTACCAAGAAATAATGAATTAGTAAGGCCGGCTGTTGCAAATGTGGATCAGGCATTGGTCATATTTGCAGCAACTAGGCCTAGTCCTAACTTAAATCTTTTGGATCGGTTTCTTATCATGATGCAGAAACAGAAGTTGCATACAATTATCTGTTTTAATAAAATGGATATCGTATCAGATAAGGAAACTTCTTTGTTAAAAGAAGCTTATATACAGAGTGGTTTTGAGGTTATGTATGCCTCCCTTCTTTACGGAGAAGGAATTACTGATTTGCATGCATTAATGATGGGGAAGACGACGGTACTTGCCGGCCCCTCGGGAGTCGGTAAATCTACATTTATTAATCTTCTTCAGCCGGAGATACAAATGGAAACCGGTATATTAAGTGAAAGAATTCAGCGCGGAAAGAATACAACCAGACATTCTCAGTTGATTTTTGTTGAAAAGGATACGTATGTCTGTGATACACCCGGCTTTAGTTCACTCTATCTTACTGAGATTGATAAGGAAGAGCTGAAGGATTATTTTGCAGAGTTTCGTGAGTATGAGGGAAATTGTCGCTTTTTGAGTTGCAATCACTTAAATGAACCGAGTTGTGCGGTAAAGGATGCTGTAAAGCAATCTAAAATAAGCCAAACTAGATATGATAATTATGTTACATTGTTTGAGGATATAAAAAATCAAAAGCGTTTTTGATTTATTGAATACCGTAGATATCAAGTAATGCTTATAGGCATCCATTAAAGATTATTTCGGAAAGGTTTGGTTGTAAACATGATAAAGCTTGCTCCATCGATTCTTGCCTCAGACTTTAATATACTGGGTGAGCAGATCAGTCTTATTGAACAGGCGGGTGCCGAATATCTCCATATTGATGTTATGGATGGGATATTTGTTCCAAGCATCAGCGTTGGTATTCCATTGATAGCTTCGATACGTAAGAATTCGAAGCTTATTTTTGATGTCCATTTAATGATTAAAGAACCCATCAGATATCTGGAAGAATTCAAAGATGCAGGGGCTGATATTATTACTGTGCATGCGGAAGCCTGTACCCATCTACATCGTACAGTATCAAGAATTAAGGAACTTGGACTATTTGCCGGTGTATCCATTAATCCTGCGACTCCGGTCAGTACTCTGGAATATATTCTTACAGAAGTAGATATGATATTAATTATGACAGTAAACCCAGGATATGGTGGGCAGACATTTATTCCGGGATCCATAAGGAAACTCAAGGATTTGAAGGAAATGGTGCTTCGCCAGGGTGTTGATATTGACATTGAGGTTGATGGTGGAATTACTATAGGGAATGTTGGGGATGTTCTGAATGCCGGCGCTAATGTAATTGTAGCTGGGACCGGGGTTTTTAAGGGGAATATTTCTGATAATATTTCAGCCTTTAAAAAGAAGTTCCTTGAGTAGTGTAAAAATATAAAAGCTATTTTTACACTTGTAAGTTTGGGCCTGCGTAATCCTCGGCCCAAACTAATTCTAAGGGCAGGCATGTTAGTTCAATATAAAAGCTATTTTTTACACAAACTAATTCAGTGAGCAGGCATGTTATGTTAGTGTAGGATAATGAGTTTTCAATTTATTTGATAGAGAGGAAAGTGATGATATATCCTTCACTATTCGCGGTATAATATATGAAGAACAAAGAAAATAAGATATTGATTATTACCGGAGGCCAGGTTGAAGACAGTTTCTTATTAAAACTACTTGAAAAAGAGCAATTCGATGTGATTATAGCGGCTGATCATGGGCTAATGGTTGCAGACCGTTTAAATATTGTACCGGATTTTATAGTTGGCGATTTTGATTCGGTTTCGGAAACTGTTTTAATGAAATATCGAGACAGTTCTACAAAGATCATGACCTTTCCAAGAGAAAAGGATAAGACAGATACACAGATAGGACTTGAACTGGCGATGAAAAACAATGCGTCAGTCATTACTATCATAGGTGCAACGGGAAGCCGGCTGGATCATGTGCTAGCCAATATTCATTTATTGCTGTTGCCTATGCAAAATGGAATCAGTGCTTATATTCTCGACACTAACAACAAGATTTATCTTCGCAATAAGTGCTTTGCAATCAGCAAAGATAAGCAGTATGGTAATTATATATCTTTACTGCCCTATGGGGATAGGGTGAGTGATCTGAGTTTGAGAGGATTTAAGTACCCGCTCAATCATATCATATATTCGGCCGGAAGTAGTCTTGGAATCAGTAATGAAATACAGGAAGATGAAGCATGGGTAGAGCTGGCAGAGGGAATTCTTGTTGTAATAGAATCAAAGGATTGAAATATTATATGTGACTGAATAGTTTCCATCATATTGATAAGGATATATAAATCATCGAGTAGTAGGGAAGGAAGACACAAATGAAATTAGGTATTGTAGGCTTGCCAAATGTAGGCAAAAGCACACTTTTTAATTCTTTAACCAAGGCAGGAGCAGAATCCGCAAATTATCCGTTTTGCACCATAGATCCCAATATTGGGATAGTTCCTGTTCCGGATGAGAGATTGAGGGTTTTGGGCGATTTGTATAATACCGAGAAGGTAGTAGCAGCAACGATTGAATTTGTAGATATTGCCGGTCTGGTTAAGGGTGCATCCAAGGGCGAAGGACTTGGTAATCAATTTCTGTCTACCATTAGGGAGGTTGATGCAATTGTCCATGTCGTACGCTGCTTTGATGATGGTAATATAATCCATGTTGACGGTTCGGTTGATCCGCTAAGAGATATAGAGACCATTAATCTGGAGTTGATTTTTTCTGACCTTGAGATCCTGGAAAGAAAAATTTCAAGAACTTCCAAGGGAGCTAAAAATGACAGAGCGCTTGCTAAAGAACTTGAGTTACTGGAACGACTCACGGCATTTTTAGAAGACGGGAAGATGGCGAAGACTTTTCAAACGAGTGATGATGAAGAAGAGCTTTTTAATGGATATAATCTTCTTACCGCAAAGCCCGTGATTTTTGCGGCAAATGTGAAGGAGGAGGATCTTGCGGATGACGCAAATTCGAATTATCATGTGAAAGCTGTCCGTGAATTTGCAAAGCAGGAACATTCGGAAGTTTTTGTAATTTGCGCTCAGATTGAACAGGAAATAGCTGAACTGGAGGAAGATGAGAAGAAGATGTTCCTCGAAGAATTAGGACTTAAGGAATCGGGTCTTGAGAAGTTAGTCAAATCAAGCTACCGTTTACTTGGGCTGATCAGTTATCTTACCGCAGGCCCGAAAGAAACAAAAGCTTGGACGATTAAGGTGGGGACAAAAGCACCACAGGCTGCCGGTAAAATTCATTCTGATTTTGAACGTGGATTTATTCGTGCGGAAATCGTAAGCTATACAAATTTGACTGAGTGTGGTAATTATAATGCGGCAAAAGAGAAGGGCCTTGTACGCTCCGAGGGAAAAGAATATGTGGTACAGGACGGAGATGTAGTGTTATTCCGTTTCAATGTTTAGAAATAACAGAAAGCGGTGAAGGGTTTGCTTACTAATATCAATACCGATATTATTTTCCCCCATTTGGGTATTTATCTTAAGAATATTGCTTCGGGGATTGACATATTTGGATTTCGTATAGCATTTTACGGAATTATTATTGGATCAGGAATGCTACTAGGTTGGCTGATTGCAGAATGGATGGCAAAAAGGACGGGTCAAAATACTGAATTCTACTTGGATTTTGCTTTGGTGGCAATTCTTTTTTCGGTAATTGGAGCCAGATTATATTATGTCGCTTTCGCATGGAATGAGTTTTCCGATAATCCAATCTCCATATTGAATCTCCGAACCGGGGGGCTTGCAATATATGGGGGCATCATAGGCGCAGTATTAACGGCTATTATATATTCACGGCTTAAGAAGTATTCGCTTTGGCTTCTTCTTGATACCGGATGTATCGGACTGGTTACCGGACAGATCATCGGCCGCTGGGGTAATTTCTTTAATAGAGAAGCGTTTGGAAAATATAGTGACGGATTATTTGCCATGCAGCTTGACCGTAGAGTTGTATCAAATATATTCAGTGCCTCTGTATCAGATGCAGCACTACAGCAATTGTATGTAGGTAAGACAGCGGCTTTCAATCGAATCATGGAAATCCGTAATCATATCACTACAGTGAATGGATTGGAATACATTCAGGTCCATCCAACCTTCTTATATGAATGCCTATGGAATTTGTGTTTGCTGATTATTCTGATTCTTTATACCAAGCATAAGAAATTTGATGGCGAAATTATGCTTCTGTATCTGGCTGGTTATGGACTCGGGCGTGTCTGGATGGAAGGGCTTAGAACAGATCAGCTTTTTCTATGGGGAACCTCAATTGCAGTTTCACAGCTTCTGTCAGCTGCTATCGTCCTCGTATCCGTTTCACTACTTTTGGTAAAAAGATTCAGGATAAAAGGTATAAAAGTGAGAAAATAAGTCTTATGTAACCTAAAAATGCATAATTATAAAGAATGAAACTAGATAGAAACATGACAAAAGCAAGAGAGCGTAGGACCTTTTTCCTACGCTCTCTTGCTTTTGTCTATATATTGACATAATTTGTTCGATTATTTGAAAATATACCATATATAGTAAAAGCATGGTGAAATAGCTCGGAAAGCCTAACAAAATAAGGGTTTCAGGGCTTTTTTTTTTGATTTTATACTTGATTAATTCCCATAATTAATATAGAATGTACTCATAAGTGGAGCAAAGTGGAGGGAAGTGGAGCAATATACCATGAAAGTGGGGGACAAGGTTCAGCTTAATTTACTGCTTCGCAAAGGATAAAAAGAGGGTGATGCTAAATGTTCATGGGTGAATTTGAACATTCCATTGATGCAAAAGGAAGAATCATCATACCGTCCAAGTTTAGAGAAGATCTGGGTGAAAAGTTTTATGTCACCATTGGTCTGGATGGTTGTCTATTTGCGTACCCTCAGAAAGAATGGGAAGCTTTTTCGGATGAAATAAGAAAACTTCCGGGAACGAAGGAAGCCAGACAAATGCAGCGAACTTTTTTTGGCAAAGCAACTGCATGCGAGGTGGACAAGCAGGGAAGAATATTAATACCGGCTGTTCTTCGAGAAGCGGGCGGTCTGGAAAAAGATATTGTTTTTGTCGGAGTATTGAACAAAATCGAAATCTGGAGCAAGGAACGTTTTGAGGGCAGCAATGACATTGATAACATGGATGCTATCGCTGAACATGTATCACAGTTTGGGATAAGGTTTTAGGAGGGCGTCTTTGTGTTTGAACACAAATCGGTATTATTGGAAGAAACGATAGATAATCTTAACATAAACCCTAACGGTATTTATGTAGACGGAACATTAGGTGGCGCAGGACATTCTTATGAGATAGTCAGACGCTTAAGTAACGGAAGATTGATTGGAATAGATCAGGATGAAGCCGCAATTCATGCAGCGACCGAACGGTTAGCAGAGTATAAAGACAAGGTAACCATCATTCGAAGCAATTACAGTCAAATGAGGAAGCTTTTAGAGGGAATTTCTGTTTGTAAAGTGGATGGTATACTTCTTGATCTTGGAGTGTCCTCCTACCAGCTTGATACACCGGAGAGAGGATTTTCCTATAGGGAAGATGCACCTCTTGATATGAGGATGGACACCAGAAATCCAAGAACAGCAAAGGATATCATAAACCATTACAGTGAGTCTGAGTTATACCGGATGATTCGCGATTACGGCGAAGATAATTTCGCGAAGAATATAGCAAAGCATATTGTTCGAAGAAGAGAAGAAAAACCGTTTGAAACCACCTTTGAATTAAACGATATCATCAAGGCGGCAATACCAATGAAGCTTCGCATCAATACGGGACACCCATCTAAGAGGACCTTTCAAGCAATCAGAATTGAGCTGAATCAGGAACTCGAGGTACTGAAAGATACATTGCAGGATATGATAGAATTACTTTCACCGGGTGGAAGGCTATGCATTATTACCTTCCAGTCACTGGAGGACAGAATCGTAAAATCCTGTTTCAAAACAAATGAGAATCCCTGTATCTGCCCACCGGATTTTCCGGTCTGTGCATGCGGGAAGCAACCGACTGGAAAGGTAATTTCCAGAAAACCCATACTTCCTTCGAAAGAGGAATTGGATTACAATAAGAGATCGAAAAGTGCAAAACTCCGGGTATTTGAAAAGAGGATGTAAATAGAGCTGATTATTGTGCAACTTGGGCATTGAAAAGTGACCTGATTGGTATGGATATAGATTTAGGCACTATGACTGGGAGAGTGAGTTAGCATGGAGGCAAACAGGGGAAATAATCGCAGGGAATATGATAGGACAAGCTATGTGGACGGGAATACGGTACGCAAATTAAATACACAGCCCGATCGGAGAGAAGAACAGTACGAGATTCCCTCACCACGCAGACAAGATAACAGACAGACAATGGCTTTGCCGGGAATTAATATACCTTCCTTAATGATTCTTACGGTAGCGATTGTTGCAACTTTAGTTTTGTGCGTTAATTATATTAGGGTGCAGTCTGATATCAACAGAATAGAGAAGGAAATTGCCACTACACAGGAAAAACTGATTACATTAACGAAAAGTAATGATGCAGCCTATGAAGAAATAAAAGCTACAGATAATCTTGATTATGTATACCGCGTAGCGGTGGAAGAATATGGAATGATATATCCCGGGGACGATAACTTAATAAAATACCAGGGCAGTGATGATGATTATGTGAGACAATATGAGGATATACCAAAATGATATCAGACATTACGGCGAGGGTAAGATACGATGGAAAAAACAGTGGAAAAAATAATTAAAAAATTTACGTCACGAATGCAAGCAAGATTATTGCTTGTATTTTGTGTTATCTCGCTGCTCATGGTCGGTCTGATGGGCAGGCTGGTATATATCGTTCAGGCTGATGGGGATAAATACGCAAAGCAGGTACTTTCGAGGGAATCCTATGTTAGCTCTGTCCTACCCTATAAAAGAGGAGATATTTTGGACTGTAACGGAACTGTGCTCGCTCATAGTGAGTTACAGTATCGCCTAATTCTTGACCCGATGCTTCTTTTGGAAAATGAGGATCGTATTACTGCTACCTTAAAGGTCCTGAAAGAAGATTTTGGAATTGATAACAAAACGATCAATACGATACTGAAGGATAAACCGAAGAGTCAGTATGTAATCCTTCTCAAAAATTTAAAGTACGATGTAGTTCAGACTTTTGAGAAGGATAATGATAAAAGCAGTGAAATTGCAGGAATCTGGTTCGAAGAGGAGTATGTCAGAACCTATCCTAATAATTCACTTGCCAGTGATGTAATTGGATTTTCCACAACTGATAATACCGGATATTACGGCATTGAAGAATATTACAATGATGAGCTGAATGGAACCAACGGAAGAGAATATGGTTATTATGATGCGGATCTGAATATTGACCGTACAGTGAAGGAAGCGGTGAATGGTAATACAGTTGTAAGTGCAATTAATGCTGATGTACAACGTATCATTCAGAAAAAGATAATCGAATTCAATACAGAAACAGGGAGCAAGAGTACCCGTATTCTGGTAATGAACCCGAATAATGGTGAAATAATAGCCATGGCTTCTGATCAGGAATACAACCTGAATTCACCTAGAAGTCTGGAAGGTATTTATACGAAAGCACAAATTGATTCCATGACGGAAGAACAAAAAACGTTGGCTTTGAATACACTTTGGAAAAATGACGTAATAAGCAGTATTTTTGAACCGGGATCAACCTATAAACCTATGACAATTGCAGGAGCACTGGAAGAGAATCTGGTTTCCGACAGCAGTACCTTTTATTGTGACGGAAGTGAAGATATTAATGGAAGTATAATCCACTGCAGCAATAGGGCAGGGCATGGTGAACTGACACTTGGCCAGGCGCTTATGAAGTCCTGCAATGATGCACTGATGCAAATTGGAGCCCGTGAAGGTAACGATATCTTCAGTCAATATCAGAAAATATTTGGGATGGGACAGAAAACAGGAATAGATCTTCCCGGTGAAGAGGCAGGTATCATTGTGTCAGCGGATGATATGGGTCCGACAGATCTTGCAACTAACAGCTTCGGTCAGAACTTTGATGTAAACATGGTACAGATGGCATCGGCTTTCAGTTCCGTTATCAATGGCGGATATTACTACCAGCCGCATGTGATTAAGAAGATAGTCAATGACAATGGCGCTACAGTAAAGGAATTCAATAAAATATTGGTCAGGCAGACGGTTTCTGCACAGACCTCCGATCTGCTAAAACAATACTTATATCAAACTGTGGAAACAGGTACGGCTAGTGGAGCGAAGGTGGAAGGCTATTCCATCGGCGGAAAGACCGGAACGGCACAAAAGCTCCCCCGTGCGGACAAAACCTATCTTGTTTCCTTCTTAGGCTTTGCTCCTGCAGATAATCCGCAAATGGTTATCTATGTTGTAATTGACGAACCACAGAATGTTGTAAAACAGGCAGATAGCTCCATTGCTACTAAATTTGCATCTAAAATTCTAAATGAAATATTACCGGTACTTGGCATCTATCCGGATGGAGAAATAGATTATCTACTACCAACAAATGCACCAACACCAACACCGGATCCATCTACGGGAGGAAAGGAAGAACAGAACTCCAACCCGAATGAATCCGGAGATAATCAGACCGCTGAGGGCAATACGCAGGAGAAGACAGAGAGTAGTGATTTTAATCCGGATGCGTTAGAGTAAAGTGAATAGAAAAGTGCGTCTATTCACTTGGAAAGATATACAATGAAATCCATAGGAATTTCATTGTATATCTTTCGGGTATATTAAATTGCCACATAACGTCCCAGATCATAAAAATGAATAAAGCCGTATCCTTTGTAATAAAATGAAACGATAAGAGATGCAAGGTTATGATTGAATGGCCAGAAACAGAACATATAATAAAAGGAATGTTTTGATTGTATTTATCATCGTTGTAATTGCTGCGACCGGTCTGTTTGTCCGGCTTGGATATTTAATGACATTTAAATCTGAAGATTATGCAGCCAGAGCAGAGGCTCTCCATGAAAGAGAAAGGGTTATTAAAGCAGAACGTGGAAGTATCTTTGATACAAATGGTGTTGAGATAGCGACCAATAAGCCAGTCTGCACGATATCCGTAATTCATGCTCAGATTACCGACCCTGAGCATGTAATCTCAGTTTTATCGGAGCTTTTGGGAATTAGTGAAGAAAAGGTAAGAAAAAGAGTTGAGAAGGTATCCTCGATAGAGAAGATAAAATCCAATGTGGATAAAGAAATTGCCGATAAAGTAAGGGAATACGATTTGGACGGAGTTATGGTGGATGAAGATTATAAGAGATTCTATCCTTATTCCTCACTTGCCTCAAAAGTGATTGGGTTTACAGGAAGTGATAATCAGGGTATTATCGGTTTAGAGGTTGAGTACGATAAATATCTAAAGGGTACCGACGGCAAAATACTGACGCTGACAACTGCTTATGGAAAAGAGATAGCAAATGCAGCTGAGGATAGGGAGGAACCGATACCGGGAAATGATTTATACACAAGTCTGGATGTCAATATCCAGAAGTATGCAGAACAGGCCGCGCTTAAAATAAAAGAATCTAAGGATGCTAATAATGTCAAACTGATTGTAATGAACCCCCAGAACGGGGAGATTTATGCAATGGTCAATGCGCCCGAGTTTGATTTGAATAATCCCTATCAGTTAATTGATGACATAGCAGCTGATTATGCAGGAGTACCTTTAAGCTCAGAGAAGCTGAATGAGCTTTTGAATGGTATGTGGAGGAATGCCTGTATCAGTGATACCTATGAGCCCGGCTCTGCCTTTAAAATTATTACAGCTGCCGCGGCTTTAGAAGAAGGAGTCGTAAAGCTTGATGATACCTTTTATTGCCCGGGATATAAAAAGGTAGAAGACCGAATTATCCGGTGCCACAAAACAACAGGTCATGGCAGTGAGACCTTTGTAGAGGGTATAAAGAATTCCTGCAACCCTGTTTTTATGGAAATTGGAGCAAGGGTTGGTGTTGAGAAGATGTATTATTACTATAATAAGCTTGGTTTGTTTCGTAAAACAGGAATAGATCTTCCGGGTGAAGCGAATTCCATCATGCATAAGATTGAAGACGTTAAAGCAGTGGAACTTGCTACAATGTCCTTTGGTCAATCCTTTCAGATTACACCACTTCAACTTCTTGCCTCTGCCAGTGCAGTAGTTAATGGGGGAACACTCGTAACACCTCACGTGGGCGTTCAGATACGTTCCTCGGACGGAACCTGGATTAAGGCTTTGGATTATCCGGTGACGAAGAATGTAATTTCTGCTGCAACCTCGGAAACTATGAAGCAGCTCTTGGAAGCAGTGGTATCCGAGGGTACCGGTAAGAGAGCATATCTACCGGGATTTCATATCGGTGGTAAGACGGCCACTTCAGAAAAACTGCCAAGAAGCAGCAATAAATATATTTCCTCCTTTGTTGGCTTTGCACCGGCGAATAATCCGCAGGTTATTGCAGTTGTACTAATCGATGAGCCAACCGGAGTTTATTATGGAGGAACGATAGCAGCACCGATTATCTCTGAATTATTTGATAATATTCTTCCCTATCTTGGTATTGAAAAGAGCTATACAGAGTCGGAAGTGAAAGAGTACAATATCGGTTCCTTTACTGTTCCGGATTTTATCGGAAAGACAAGAAAAGAAGTAAAGGAATTGTTGAAAATATATGATTTTGGTGATACCTTCCCCTCCGGAGAAGGAGATGTAGTTACAGAGCAGTTCCCGCTTGTCGGTGAGACTGTGGATAAAGACAGCAATCTTATTTTATATTATGGTGAATGAACGGTGATTGAGAAGTTACTGTTCACACCCAATCATAGGTCAAAATTATTGATTGGGGTGCGAACAGTAACATTGAGAATACATTTCCGCTACCCGGTATTGTTTTTTAAAATGTTATAAAGTATAATAACCAAGGTATAACTTTAGGAAGCAGAATTGTAACTATTCAGGGCCCCGAGAAATCCACAGGATTTCGAGAAAATTCAGCGCCAAAATATGTGATTTTCAACATATTTTGTGTGCATCGGTTCGAAAGAACCGCAGTGACTGAATAGTCACGCAGAATTTTGAAGTATTAGGGTTATATCTGTTGATGATAGAACAAAGGATTAATACATAAGAAATAACCGGGAACGTGTTAAGGCACGTAAAGGAGGATGTTATGGATTTTTCGATATTTAGAGTTATTATACCTGTTATCATAGCCTTTGGAGTATGTGCGATACTTTGTCCGCTTTTAATACCATTTTTAAAAAGGTTAAAATTTGGTCAGTATATCCGTGAAGAGGGACCTCAGTCACATCAGAAAAAATCCGGAACTCCAACGATGGGTGGTATTGTTATTGTACTAAGTATAGCGATTACCTCATTACTCTATATAAAGGATTACAAAGGTATTATACCAATACTGTTTTCTACGATCGGCTTTGGTATTATCGGTTTTATGGATGACTATATTAAGGTTGTTATGAAACGTAATCTGGGACTTCGTGTATGGCAGAAGCTGATTGCGCAGATACTGGTGACCGCAATACTTGGATATTATCTGGTGAATTTCACCGACGTGGGAACCGCAATGTTGATACCTTTCTCGGGAGGAAAATACCTAAGTACCTCGTATTTATTCAT